>OGDQ01000012.1_pt1 | contig 135273 bp, 175 predicted proteins | sample 1570451 | NCBI WGS metagenome assembly OGDQ01 (sample SAMEA2582171, study PRJEB24529) | metagenome | biome: Human gut stool | place: China | collected 2011 | reverse complement strand
TGCGTTTTCTATTGGAAAATTTGATTGATGAAGCATTGACTGTGCGTGAAGATGGGGTGATACGTCTGCAAGCACGTCAGGATAATGAATATATTCGTTTTCTCTTTACGGATACGAGACGTGAAAAGAGTGTGGAAGAATTGAACCAATTATTTTATCCGAATCTGGCACGTATGACTTCCGGTGAGAAAGGGGAGTTGAGAGGAACGGAATATCTGGTATGCAAGCAGATTATCCGCGACCATGACGAATTTGCGGGACGCAGAGGATGTCGTATCAATGCCGAACCGGCTGAAGGCGGAGGATTTACGGTTTATTTCACCATTCCGCGCCGATAAAAGGAGAACACATAAAAGTTATTAGATAAGAAACATGGAAGAACAGAAGTTTAAAGTTATTATCGTAGAGGATGTAAAACTGGAGTTGAAAGGGACAGAAGAAATATTCCGTCATGAAATACCGAATGCGGAAGTGATCGGTACGGCAATGACGGAAAGTGAGTTCTGGCCGTTGATGGAGGCGCAACTCCCCGATTTGGTATTGTTGGACTTAGGACTGGGAGGTTCTACGACCATTGGTGTTGACATTTGCCGGAATATATTCAAACGCTACAAAGGAGTCCGGGTACTGATCTTCACAGGTGAGATTCTGAATGAAAAGTTGTGGGTGGATGTATTGAATGCCGGTGCCGACGGAATTATCCTCAAAACGGGAGAACTACTGACGAAAACAGATGTGCAGGCTGTGATGGACGGAAAGAAACTGGTATTCAACTATCCGATTTTGGAAAAGATTGTAGATCGTTTTAAGAAATCTGTAGCCAACGATGCCAAGCGTCAGGAGGCGGTCATCAGTTATGATATTGATGAATACGATGAACGTTTTCTCCGCCATTTGGCCTTAGGATATACGAAGGAGATGATTGCCAATTTGAAAGGGATGCCTTTCGGCGTAAAATCATTGGAGAAACGACAGAATGATCTTATCGGACGCCTTTTCCCGAATGGAGAACGGGTGGGAGTGAATGCTACCCGATTGGCAGTACGTGCACTGGAATTGCGTATTATCGATTTGGATAATCTGGAGCCTGACGAAGAATAAGTAATGGCAAGTAATACCTCTGGAAAGTAATGAAGAATAAATGGCGTATGCCCCATCCCGCTACGATGTTCCTTCTGCTGACTATGGCAGTGGTCTTTCTTTCATGGATATGTGATATCTATGGGTTGAAAGTGACATTGCCTCAGACAGGTGAGGACATCCGTGTACAAAGCCTGTTGAGCCCGGAAGGGATCCGTTGGTGGTTGCGGAACGCTATTAAGAATTTCACGGGCTTTGCTCCTTTGGGCATGGTGATTATCGCTATGTTCGGACTGGGAGTAGCACAACATTCCGGTTTTATTGATGCGTGCATCCGCATGGGAGTAGGGAACCGGCAGGAAAAGAGGAAAATCATCTTGTGGGTGATTGTGCTCGGTTTGTTGTCGAATGCCATTGGGGATGGTGGATATATTATTTTATTGCCTATTGCCGCTATGCTGTTCCAGTGGGTGGGACTTCACCCGATTGCAGGGATTGTTACAGCTTATGTCTCTGTTGCGTGCGGGTATAGTGCCAATATTGTATTGAGTACGATGGATCCGTTATTGGCGCATACCACCCAAGAGGCGGCACTGGCGCAAACGGGTTATCAGGGGAACACGGAACCTCTTTGTAACTACTTCTTTATGAGTGCTTCAACGGTAGTCATTACGGCTATTGTGTATTGGATTACTCAAAAATGGCTTCTTCCCACATTAGGAAAGTATGAAGGCAGTGTGAAAGTGGTGGCTTATCATCCTCTCTCTCGCAAAGAGCGGCGTGCTATTATGATTTCCATTGTTGTAGCAGCTGTTTATGTCGCTCTTATCTTGTGGCTTACTTTTTCTTCTTATGGAATTTTGCGAGGGGTGAACGGAGGTTTGATGCATTCGCCTTTTATTGCCGGTATTTTGTTCTTACTTTCTTTGGGAGCAGGTATTACAGGGATGGCTTATGGATTCAGTTCCGGACGGTATCGCACTGATAATGATGTGATTGAAGGACTTACGCAGCCAATGAAACTTCTTGGAGTGTATTTCGTTATCGCTTTCTTTGCTGCACAGATGTTTGCCTGTTTTGAATATTCCCATCTGGATAAATGTTTAGCTATCATGGGAGCTGATTTGCTCTCTTCGTTTGAGCCGGCTCCTTTGTCCGCCCTCATCCTGTTTATTCTATTCACGGCATTGATAAACCTGATTATGGTATCTGCTACCTCCAAATGGGCTTTTATGTCTTTTATCTTTATTCCGATGTTCGCGCAGATGGGAATTGCTCCGGATGTAGCACAATGTGCTTTCCGTATCGGAGATAGTTCGACGAATGCCATTACTCCTTTCTTATTCTATATGCCTTTGGTACTGACTTATATGCGGCAGTATGATAAGCAGATTACATATGGCTCATTGCTTAAATATACTTGGAGGTATTCATTAGGTATCCTGGTTGCCTGGACATTGTTGTTTATTGCCTGGTATTTGTTGAAAATACCGATGGGGTTGTAGTCATAAGGGATGATTATCGGTGTCCGGTTTATCTGACTGGAATTTTGTTTTTCTGAATTAATCGCTATATTTGCACCGTTCCTTAAAGAAAGACAACGAATGAATCTACCAGAAATCTCTGAAAATCTAATTGAACAGTTAAATCGCGGTAATATAAAAGCATTTGATAAAATTTATCATACGTACTATCTTTATTTGTGCGCAATAGCCGTTTATTATGTGCATGACAAAAGGGTGGCAGGGGAGATTGTGAATGATGTCTTTGTCGCTTTTTGGCAGAATCGCCACCATATCACTCACCCGGCTCTTCCGTACTTGCGGCGTGCTATTCAAAATGCAAGTATTAGTTATCTGCGCTCTTCCTACTTCAACGAAAAACAGATGACGGAACAGATGGAGGAAATCTGGGCTTTTCTCGAAAATCATATTCTTTCTTCCGACAATCCTTTACAGGCGTTGGAGCACAGTGAAATGAATACTATCATAATGAAGAAGGTAGAGGAATTACCTGCCAAATGCCGTATAATCTTTAAAGCAAGTTTATATGAGGGCAAGACATATAGCGAAATAGCGGAAGAGCAGAATATTAATGTGGCCACTGTAAGAGTACAGATGAAAATAGCATTGACCAAGTTGCGCGAATCATTGGGTACACCTTATATGATAGCTATTTTGATGTTTCTCTAAAAAAAATCGCTTTTCTTTTAAACGTTTCTTTTTTTATTGCGTATCTAGTTATATACACCCATAGAAAAAGTACGTTTATGAATGACTCTTATCATATAGAAGAATTGGAAATCCGGATAAGCAACTATCTGTCCGGTAACTGCACCGAAGAAGAGAAAGAGACTCTGCTCGCTTATCTGGCTTCCAATGAAGATGCTGCTAAAATTTTCCGGGAGATGTCCGCGGTATGGGCAGTTTCTTCTGTGCCTGCATTCGCGAAAATAGAGGATACTAATTTGTCACAGATAAAAGAACAAATAGCCGCTGCAGAGATGAAGCCTGTTCGTTTGCGGAAGATAGTTCCTCTGTGGCTGAAAGTCGCTGCCGCAATTATTTTGTTGTTGGGTTGTAATTACTTCTGGTACACTTATACTGAAAATCTTACAGAAGTATATACGAATGCAGATTCTCCTTATGAAATCAAAGTACCGGCCGGCTCACGGACGAATGTTGTGCTTCCGGATGGAACGGAGGTTTCATTGAATGCGGGGTCTGTATTGCGCTATTGCCGTGGTTTCGGTATTCGTGAACGTGATGTAACGCTTGATGGTGAAGGATACTTCAAAGTGGCGAAAAATGCGAAGATTCCCTTCTTTGTAAATACGAATGGTGTACAAGTGAAGGTTATGGGGACAGTTTTTAATGTCCGTGCTTATGACGACGACAATTATGTGATGGTATTTCTGTTGGAAGGTCGTGTCAACTTGGCTGCTTCATCCGGTTCCGTGATGAAACTATTCCCTAGCGAGCAGGCTTTTTATGATAAGAATACGGGACGCATGGAGAAAATGAAATCGAATGCCAGTTCTGCCTGTGACTGGTTGGATGGTGGCCTGACATTTGAAGATGCTCCGTTTGCCGACATCGCACACCGTCTGGAGCGCAAATTCCAGGTGAAGATCAGTTTAGAGAGTGAACGTCTGAAAGCGGAACGCTTTTCCGGATGTTTCAACAGTAATCAAAGTATCAATGATATATTGGGAGAAATCAACGTTGAGAAGCAATATACATGGAAAGTTAGTGGAGACACTATCTTTATAACTGACAAGAAAAAGGAGGTAAAATAAGAAAAAGTAAAGTATGATTGGGAACTTAGTCGATAGATATATCGGCGGTTCAGCGTTGTATAGAAAGATATTATGTTAACCTTTAATAGTGAAAAATATGAGATTAATAGTAAAAAGAATATTATTAATGCTTCTGCTTTTGTCTGTAGGAAACGTTTTGACTGGTGGTTTCCAGCTATCGGCACAGGAACAAAGTAAGCGATTCAGTGTGAAAGTAGATAATATTACTTTGAAAGAAGCCATTGAAGTAATAAAGAAGCAAGGCAATTACTCTTTCCTGATTCGTAATAATGACATTGATTTGAATAGGAAAGTCTCTGTGAATATAAATAACGGTACTATTAATGATGTGATGGGACAATTGCTGGCCGGTACGGACGTCAGTTATGAAGTGAACGGAACCCGGGTGATTATGTTCCATGCAGTGACACCGCAGAAAGAACAGGAAAAAGCGTTTGTCTTAAAAGGTAGAATCACTGATCCTACAGGTGAAGGGGTGATTGGGGCAAATGTGAAAGTGGTCGATTCTACGGAAGGTACCATTACGGATATGGATGGCAATTTTTCTTTGATGGTTACTCCGAATGCCCGTTTATCCATATCGTATATTGGCTATGCCACACAGGAAGTGGTGGTGAAAGATCAACGTCCTCTCAATGTAACTTTGAAAGAAGATACTCGGTTAATAGACGAAGTAGTAGTTGTTGGTTACGGCGTACAAAAGAAAGCGAACCTGACAGGTGCGGTGAGCAGTGTGAAGATGGATGATGTTTTAGGTGATCGTCCGGTGGTGTCTGTGAGTGACGCTTTAAAAGGGGCAATGCCCGGCTTGCAGATTACAGGTAATTCAGGAAGACCCGGTGAAGAAATGAGTTTCAACATTCGTGGTGTCAACAGTCTGGATAAGAATGGGAAACCGCTGGTGCTGGTGGATAACGTGGAGATGGATATTAATATGCTCGATCCGAACGATATTGAATCGGTGACTGTTTTGAAGGATGCCGCATCTTCTGCTATTTATGGAGCACGGGCAGCTTTCGGTGTGATTTTGATTACTACAAAGAAAGGCTCGGATGCAACTAAACTCTCTATTAATTATTCAAATAACTTCTCTTTTAGCAGACCTGCCAATATGCCTCATAAGGCTACTCCGCTCCAAACGGTACAAGCTTATAAGGACATGGGGACAATCAATTATCAAAGTGGTCAGAACGTAGATACCTGGTTGGGACTTTTGAAGGAATATAATGCTAATCCGTCTGCATATCCGGATGGTTATGCAATGGTGGACGGGCTGCGTTATAGCTTGGCAGAAACTGATCTTTTCGATGATATGATGGAGACTGGTTTCCAGCAAACTCATAATATCTCGGTAGGTGGCGGTACGAAAGATATTTCTTATCGTTTCTCCTTCGGTATGGTGAATGAAAATGGGGTACTGGCTTCGGATAAAGATACGTACAAGCGTTACAACGTGTCTTCTTATCTCCGCTCGGATGTGTTTTCATGGATTACTCCGGAATTGGATATTAAATATACGAACTCGAACTCTTCATTGCCGGAAACTTCCGGAGGATATGGTATATGGGGAGCAGCAGTCGCATTCCCTTCTTATTTCCCTACTGGAACAATGAATATTGACGGCGAAGAATTACCGATCAATACTCCTCGTAACTTGATTGATCTGGCATATCCGACAACTATTCAAAAGAATAATCTTCGTATTTTCGGAAAGGTTACGATCAGTCCTTTGAAGAATGTGAAGTTGATTGGTGAGTATACATTCAATCATCTAAGTAACGAGAAAACGAAATTTGAGAAGAAGTTCTATTATGCACATGGAGGTAACTTTGTGAAAGAGGTTTCCACTGCCAATTCCAAGTATGAATATTCCAATGGTATTACGGATTATAATGCATTGAACTTCTATGCTAACTATAACAACTTATGGGGCAAACATGATGTAACGGTGATGGGAGGTTTCAATCAGGAGAGTAGTGATTATCGTTATGCTGAGATGTCGCGTATGAATATGATTAATGAAGATCTGCCGTCTATTTCGCAGTCGACAGGTGATTATTTTGCTAAAGACAAATTTGAACGTTATACGGTAAGAGGGTTATTCTATCGCATTAACTATTCGTTTGCCGGCAAGTATTTGCTTGAAACGAACGGACGTTATGACGGTTCTTCCAAATTCCCGAAGAATAGCCGTTTCGGTTTCTTCCCTTCGGTTTCCGCCGGATGGCGTATCAGCGAGGAAGCGTTTATGAAACCTTTGAACTCTGTTCTTTCGAACTTGAAATTGCGTGGCTCTTGGGGTAATATTGGAAATCAGAGCATCACTCCTTACGCATATATTCCCGGTATGGATGCGGAACAGGCTTATTGGACTGTTTCCGGTATTAAAGTTACTACTTTGAAACCAGCTGCTTTGGTTAGCAATAGCTTTACTTGGGAAAAAGTAACGACAATTGATGTCGGATTCGATCTTGGGCTATTGGATAACAGATTGAATATGGTGTTCGACTGGTATCGTAGAGATACTAAGGGTATGCTTGCTCCGGGCTCTGAACTTCCGGGTGTATTAGGTGCAAGTGCCCCTTTACAGAACACGGCTGACCTTCGTTCTAAAGGTTGGGAAATCTCGGTTGACTGGAACGATCAGATCGGAAAAGTGAAATATAGCATAGGCTTTAATCTTTACGATGCGAAAACAAAGATTACTAAATACAACAACGAAACAGGACTGTTTGGCAAGGACAAGAACGATAATGAAACATATCGCGTAGGAATGGAACTGGGTGAAATTTGGGGGTATGTGACCGATCGTTTGTACACAGTGGATGATTTCGATGCAGATGGCAAACTGAAACCGGGTATTGCTAAAGTGGAAGGTTATAATCCGAATCCGGGAGATATATTATATAAGGACTTGGATGGTAATGATATTATCAACAGTGGTACCAGTACAACGAAAGATCCGGGAGACCGTAAAATCATTGGTAATAATACCCGGCGTTATCAGTATGGTATTCATGGTAGTGCAAGTTGGAACGGTTTTTCTCTGTCATTCTTGCTGCAAGGAGTTGGTAAACGAGATTTGTGGGTGATGAACGATCTGTTTTATCCGCATTATGATGCTTGGACTACCGTTTATGATTCACAGTTGAATTATTGGACTCCGGAAAATACGAATAGTTATTTCCCCCGTATTTATGAGAAAGCGGCCGGAAATACAGATGCCAATACACGTGTACAGACTCGTTATCTACAGGATGGATCGTACTTAAGTATTCGTAATATAACGCTTTCTTATAATTTCCCGTCTAAGTGGATGAGTAAGATTGGAGTTAATAATCTGGCTGTGTTCTTCAGTGGTGAGAATCTTTATACGTTCGACCACTTGCCGAAGGGACTTGATCCGGAACGTTCTGTCACGGATGATTTAGGACAACGTGGTTTTACCTATCCGTATATGAGACAGTATTCGTTCGGTATAAACCTTTCATTCTGATTGTTTCACAATTTAAAGAGTAATTATTATGAATAAATATATACTATGTGTAAGCGTTAGTCTTTGTTTGTTGATGTCGTCTTGTCTAAATGACGAATTTCTGGAGGTTTATCCCAAAGGACAGCAAACAGAAGCATCGGTCTTTACTACCTATGACAACTTTAAAACGTATACATGGGGATTGTATAACGTGTTCTTCGGATATACGTATGATACAGGGCAAACGGATGAAATTTTCCGTGGTGATTTTGAATCGGATAACATGATAAAAGGATTAGATGGATATGAAGGTCAGTGGGCATATCGCAAAGCAAAGGCTACGGATGAGTCTAAAGATTGGGATTATGATTATATCCGTCGTGTTAACCTGATGCTCGATAATATTGATCATTCGGAAATGAGTGAAACCGAGAGGGAGCATTGGAGAAGTGTGGGATATTTCTTCCGTTCTTATAAATACTTTCAGATGCTTTCTAAATTTGGTGATATTCCTTGGGTAGAGCATGCTTTGACTGAGGAAAGTCCCGAGCTTTATGGAAAACGTGATAGTCGTGACTTGGTGGCTTCCAATATTCTGTCTAATTTGAAATATGCGGAAACACATATTGGCAGTAATATCGAAGCGGATGGGAAAAATACAATTAATATGTATGTGGTGAAAGCTCTTATTTCCCGTTTTGCTTTATTTGAAGGAACTTGGAGAAAATATCATGGTTTGTCGGGAGCGGATACTTATCTGGAAGAATGTGCCCGTGCTTCTGAAGAGGTGATTAAGCAATATCCGAATGTGCATCCTAAATATGATGAGTTGTTTAATTCGGAAACACTGGATGGGGTGACAGGTATTCTTTTGTATAAGGCTTATGAAACCGGACAGTTAATGCATGGTTTGACCCGTATGGTGCGTACAGGTGAATCTTATATTGAGGCAACGAAAGACGCGGTAGACAGTTATCTTTGTACGGATGGACGACCGGTTAGCACGACGACTAGCCGTTATGGGGGTGATAAGAATATGTATGGACAATTCCGTGATCGTGATTACCGGTTGTATTTGACGATCTGTCCTCCATATATGGTGAAGAAAGAAAACGGACCCAGTACGGCTGATTGGAAATATACGGATAATGCACAAGACAGGGAATTTATAGATTTAATGGCTACGATTTCCGGTGAAACTTATCATCGTTTGCCGTCTTCCAACTTTAAAGGATTCACCGTGCAAGGACAACCTCACTTTAAGAATATGAACTGGGGACAGGGCTGGAACGCTTCCCAAATGGGCTTCTGGGTATGGAAATATTATAATACACATACTGTAGCTACCAACGCGAATGGGGTGAATACAACAGATGCCCCGCTGTTCCGTATAGGTGAGGTGATGGTAAACTATGCCGAAGCGATGTGCGAATTGAACAAGTTCGACCAGGCTGCTGCGGATAAGTCTATTAACAAACTTCGGGCAAGAGCTAATGTGGCGAAAATGGTGGTGAATGATATTAATGATGCTTTTGATCCGAAGCGTGATCCTTCCGTTCCTGCTCTTTTGTGGGAAGTGCGTAGAGAGAGACGAGTTGAATTGATGGGCGAAGGTTTCCGTTTGGATGATTTGCGCAGGTGGAAGAAAGGAGACTATGTTAACAAACAACCGCTGGGTGCCTATGTGACAGGGGCTTCGGCCAAGAATTTGAAAGTAACGGGTGGTGCAGGTGCTGATGAAGGATATGTTTATTTCTTTGATACCCCGCTTGGATGGCAGGAACATTATTATCTGTATCCGTTGCCTTTGAAGCAATTGGCGTTAAATACGAATTTGGAACAAAATCCGGTATGGACAAAGTAATTTTAAATTGAAATGATGCACAAGACCTGTAATATTTTAGTATATTGCAGGTCTTGAAAATTTAAGGTAGAAAATGAAAAATAGAATATCAATAAAATATGCGTTTTTTTGTGGAACAGCTTGCTGCATCTCATCTATACTACGTGCACAACAGGATGCATCCCAAATGAATGTGCTTTTTATAATGGCTGATGATATGCGCCCCGAACTGGGGTGTTACGGGGTAGATGTAGTGAAAACTCCTAATATGGACCGTTTGGCGGCAAGTGGCGTCTTGTTTCAGAATGCGTATTGTAATATTCCTGTGAGTGGGGCATCCCGGGCTAGTTTATTGACGGGTGTATATCCTCATTACCCCGATCGCTTTATTAGTTTTTCCGCCTATGCCAGCAAAGATTGTCCCGAAGCAATACCTATTTCGGGATGGTTCACCCGGAATGGTTATCATACTATTTCGGACGGCAAGGTGTTTCATCATATCAGCGATCATGCGGATTCGTGGAGTGAGCCTCCTTACCGGAATCATCCGAATGGATATGATGTATATTGGGCGGAATATAATAAATGGGAACTTTGGATGAATTCGGAATCGGGAAAAACGATTAATCCGAAAACGATGAGGGGACCTTTTTGTGAATCTGCTGATGTTCCTGATACTGCCTATGATGATGGGAAACTTGCAAACCGAGCTATTCGTGACTTGAAAAGGATGAAGGAGGCTGGCAAACCTTTCTTCTTGGCTTGTGGTTTCTGGAAACCTCATTTGCCGTTCAATGCCCCAAAGAAATATTGGGATTTATATAAACGGGAGGAAATACCTTTGGCTACCAATCGTTTCCGACCTGAAGGATTGCCGGAGCAGGTTCGTAATTCGAGCGAGATATATGCGTATGCACGGGTTGCGGATACGAGTGATATTGACTTCCAGCGGGAGGTAAAACATGGATATTATGCTTGTATGAGTTATGTGGATGCACAGATTGGCAAGGTATTGGATGCATTGGATGAACTGGGATTATCGGATAATACAATTGTGGTTTTGTTGGGAGATCATGGCTGGAATCTGGGAGAACATGATTTTATAGGTAAACATAATCTGATGAATACTTCTACTCATGTACCGTTGATTGTCCGTGTGCCGGGAATGAAAAAAGGAAAAACAAAATCGATGGTGGAATTTGTTGATTTGTACCCGACTTTATGTGAACTTTGTAAACTGCCTGTTCCCGCTGAACAGCTAAGCGGGCAAAGCTTTGCCGGGGTTTTCAAGAATCTGAAAGCTAAGACGAAAGGTGAAGTCTATATTCAGTGGGAAGGAGGAGATAATGCCGTTGACCGGCGTTATAGTTATGCGGAATGGATGAAAGGCGACGTGAAGAAAGCCAGTATGTTGTTTGACCATCGGATTGACGGGAAGGAAAACAAGAATCGGGTCGATGAAAAAAAATATAAGAATAAGGTTGAATCATTATCTTCTTTTATCAGAATAAAGAAGTCATCATTAAAGAAATAATATGAAAACAGTTTTATTACAGTCCAGCCGTTTGGTATCGGTTGTTTTATTCATGCTTTACGGAATGTCGATGTTTGCCCAGCGACAGGATATCTTGCTAAATAATGATTGGAATTTCCGGTTTTCGCATCAGGTACAGAAGGGAACAGAGGTAAGAGTTGATTTGCCTCATACTTGGAATGCGCAGGATGCTTTGTCCGGTAAGATAGACTATAAACGGGGAATTGGTAATTATGAGAAGAATTTATTTATTCGTCCCGAATGGAAAGGAAAACGTCTTTTTATTCGTTTCGAAGGAGTGAATAACATTGCAGATGTGTTTATAAATCGTCGTCATATAGGTGAGCATCGTGGGGGATATGGAGCTTTTATCTTTGAGATCACAGGAAAGGTGGAATATGGAAAAGAAAACTCTATATTAGTACGGGTGAATAATGGTGAACAGTTGGATATTATGCCTCTGGTCGGTGACTTTAATTTTTACGGAGGTATTTATCGTGATGTACATTTGTTGATTACTGATGAGACGTGTATTTCTCCTTTGGATTATGCTTCCCCCGGAGTACGTCTGATACAGGATAGTGTGAGCCATCGGTATGCTAAGGTGCGGGCTATTGTTGATTTATCAAACGGGAGTAGTGGTAATCAGGAAGTGGAGCTTAACGTACGCCTGTTAGATGGTCAAAGGGTGGTGAAAGAAGGAACAAAGAATGTGAATCTTTCTGGAAACGAAGTAATGCAGCAGGAACTTACATTTGAAATCGATCAGCCTCATTTGTGGAATGGTCGTCAGGATCCTTTCCTTTATCAGGCGGAAGTGACTCTTTTCCGGAATGGTCAGATGGTAGATCGTGTTACACAACCGTTAGGACTTCGTTTTTACCGGATCGACCCTGATAAAGGTTTTTTCCTGAATGGAAAACATTTGCCTCTTCAAGGCGTTTGCCGTCATCAGGATAGGAGTGAGGTGGGCAATGCGCTGCGCCCGCAACACCATGAGGAAGATGTGGCATTGATGTTGGAGATGGGAGTGAATGCTGTTCGTTTGGCGCATTATCCGCAGGCTACTTATTTTTATGATCTGATGGATAAGAATGGTATTATTGTATGGGCTGAAATACCTTTTGTGGGTCCTGGTGGATATAATGATAAAGGTTTTGTGGATTTACCTGCTTTCCGTGCCAACGGAAAAGAGCAGCTCAAAGAACTGATTCGTCAACATTATAATCATCCTTCTATTTGTGTATGGGGGCTGTTTAATGAGTTGACGGAGTTGGGAGATAATCCGGTTGAGTACATCAAAGAATTAAATGTGCTGGCACATCAGGAAGATACTACCCGGCCTACGACCTCCGCAAGTAATCAAATGGGAGATTTGAATTTCATAACGGATGCTATTGCTTGGAACCGTTATGATGGATGGTATGGTGGCACTCCCGCTGATTTGGGGAAATGGTTGGATCGAATGCATAAGGATCATCCGGAAATATGTATTGCTATCAGTGAATATGGTGCCGGCGCAAGTATTTACCATCAACAAGATTCGTTGGTTAAAACTGTACCAACCAGTTGGTGGCATCCTGAAAACTGGCAGACGTATTATCACATTGAAAACTGGAAAACAATCTCTTCCCGTCCTTATGTATGGGGGAGCTTTGTCTGGAATATGTTTGATTTTGGCGCTGCACATCGCACTGAAGGAGACCGTCCCGGAATTAATGATAAAGGTTTGGTTACCTTCGACCGGAAAGTTCGTAAAGATGCTTTCTACTTCTATAAGGCCAACTGGAATAGGGAAGAACCAATGCTTTATTTAACAGGCAAACGTAACACAGTACGTACACAACGTTTGCAAACAATTACTGCTTTCACGAATCTGTCAGGAGCCGAATTGTTTGTAAACGGTAAGAGTTATGGTAAAGCAATACCGGATTCGTATGCTATTCTGGAATGGAAAAATGTGGAACTAGAACCTGGTGAAAATGAAATAAAGGTTGTTTCCACTAATAAGAAGTTACCTTTGAGCGATAGTTTTCATTGTAGATTGTGATAGGTAGTTTAAATGATAATCGGAAAGAGCACTGTAAACAAAGTAGGTTTGCAGTGCTTTTTTCTAGGGGTTTCTCTTTTGGGAGATAATAATCCTTCCTGAATCTATAACAGCGGATAATGATACTCCAACAGTATAACAGATCATATCTGACCATAGAAAACCATGTCCAAAGATTAATGCTCCAAGTGTGGTGTTTCGTACAGTATTTGCCCAGTCTGCTTGGTATAGTTGGCTAATTTCTATACAATAAGAAAATAATAAGGAAATAATAAGGAAATAACAATGGTCTTGAGTATAGATAATGACGGGAAAAGAAAGCGTATTCCACAATACACCATGGCTGCCCAAAGCGTATCGCCTGAATACTCTGCGATAAATTCGGGCAATATATCACCATGTTTTCGGGAAGCCAATCCTAACACTATAATTGCGGAAGTAATTGCTAAATAAATCCAACGTTTGTTTTTCACGCAGTAATGTTTTAGTATGGTGCAAATTTATAAAATTAAGTTGGATAACTTGGCAGGATGGATCAAACTCTGATAAAAACAGATTTTATTTACATACTAAACTTTTCGTTCTTTTGAAATGTTATAAGGTCGTTCGAGCTTTATCTCGATAAATGTGTTCATAACCAACCGATTTACGCAATTGTTGTGGAAACGGCTGCAGTTGGTCACTTAAAAAGTTAGTAATTAAAATAATAGAGTTATGAAGAATCTTTTTCGACCGTTGTTAGTACTGACAGGATGTATAGTATTGGCGAGTTGTGTAAGTCAGAAGCAATTTAAAGGTTTAAAAACAGATTATACAAAGTTGCAAACAGAATATCAGGAAAGTCAATTGCAGCTAAGAGAAAATCAGGCACGTTCAACAAGTCTTGAGGAGAGACTTGCCGAAGCGCAGCGGAATAATAGTGAATTACGCAAGAGCTTGTCCGATATGCAAAGCATCTTGAATAAGAGTCTTACACAGAGCTCTCAAGGGAATATGAATATGGGTAAGTTAATAGATGAGATCAATGCTTCAAACCGTTTCATCCAGCATTTGGTTAAAGAAAAGAATAGATCAGACTCTTTGAATCTCGTAATGGTCAATAAACTTACCCGTTCGCTTACCCGTGAAGAGATGCGTGACTTGGATATTAAGGTATTGAAAGGTGTTGTATATATTTCCTTAGCAGATAACATGCTTTATAAATCAGGAAGTTATGAAATTAGCAATAAAGCAGAGGCTGTGCTTAGTAAAATAGCCAAAATCATTCAGGACTACAAAGATTATGATGTTCTGGTAGAAGGAAATACAGATACCGATCCGATATCTCGTACGAATATACGTAATAATTGGGATTTGAGTGCGTTGCGTGCTTCATCTGTTGTTCAGGCATTACAGAATATTTATGGTATAAATCCCAAACGCCTGACTGCTGCCGGTCGAGGTGAATTTAATCCGGTAGCCGGTAATGATACGGCAGAAGGAAAAGCTCGTAACCGCCGGACCGAGATTATTATAACTCCTAAACTGGATCAGTTTATGGATTTGATAGATCAGGCTCCTGATAATTCTTCATCAGGTATAATGGGGGATGAGAATACAAAAGAGTAAAGGAAATATTTCCATCTAGGGCTAATAATAAAGCGATGAATTTGAATTCATCGCTTTATTATTAGCAATTTGAAACAGATACAGTAAAGTGTTAGAGGTATCTATATTTTATTTTCAGAGCTTGAGAAATTGCTCTATTTTATAGAGAGTCCGATTTGAAATGAGTATTGCTGATTTTAAATGTTTTCGGCAGATGGACCTATTTTGAAAATTCAAACTCATATGGATAAGGAGTTTGATTCCATGAAACCCATTCTATCTTTCCATAATTATGCAAATCACATGGGAAAACCACAGAATAGTCCCATGGATTATATCGATATGGTATGTCAACATATTGACAAGCATATTTATTTGAATATAGCCAATGATATCCTGTTTTAGAGTCGCTATATATTGCTACCATAAAATATTTACCAATCTTTACTTTAGCGGAAGTATATGTTTCCTTTATTGACGAGGCAAATATAGAATAAGTAGCATCAACTATGCTACCATCTTTCTTTTTAATTTTTGATTTTGACAGCAAATTCCAAGTTTCATCTTGTATTTTTTGATAATCAAGTATATTCCCTGAAAAAGTTTGCTTTTTCATATCAAATTCCTCATTGTTGTCAGCCTTAAATAATAAAAATGCGGTGGAAATATTTTCGTAATCAGACTCTGGAGTAAGAGCTTTGTATCCATTTAGCCAAATTTCCTGAATGTCACTTTTTTCTTCATCACTTTTACTACATCCAACTACTATCAGTGCAGTCATAATTAAAAATAGAAGTTTTTTCGGGCTGACCCCAAAGGAACCCTGAATGCATTTGATGCTGTCAAGTTTCTCTTGGTATTCATTGAGTATATTACGTAGTTTGGTATTGATTAGTGCTGCGTCTGGACGTTTGACTACTTGCCCGTTTTTGAATTGTGAAAGACTGTCGACTTTGAATCGAGTGACAATGTACTTTGTTTCTTCTTTGTGATGGATGGCTATACAAATTTTGTGAGATCCATCACTTAACACCTTTGCTGGGATTAGAGCTAATCTGATTGTTGCCATAGTTTCAAAATTTAGAGAAAACACTCGGACAAGATTTCGACAAGGTAAATTGCTCAAAAGTGAGAGTTTTCTCGTTTTTTTTTAATCAATAGCAGCTAATTAGAAAAGTAAAAAGGCTGATTAACCATTTGATAATCAGCCTTTCTGCTAAGTGATTCCGCTGCGATTCGAACGCAGGACCCACGCCTTAGAAGGGCGTTGCTCTATCCAGCTGAGCTACGGAACCAGCCTTATTTGCGGATGCAAAGGTAGTGCTTTTTATGAAAATTCAAAAACTTTCCGGCACTTTTTTATTCATATTTTTCTTTATGGCTATGAATCAGTAATTTATAAAAGAGAAATATTTTGTTTACTTATATGATTGGGGAGGAATGAATAGGAAAACGTCATTTTTACGAAGAATAACGAACGTTATATAGGTTTCAAAAAGGTCAAAAAAATAAAATACGGTTGTGTTTTTCTATTATAACTTCTACTTTTGGACGATAAACAACTAAAAAACACATAAAGTTATGAAGAAATTGATTTTTTTATTTGCATTTTGTATTGTAGTGACTAATGTTTTTGCACAAACCGCCCCAGAGCAATTGAAAAAAGAAGGAAATGATGCATTTAATGCTAAAAATTATCCAGTAGCGTATGCGAAGTTCAGCGAATATCTGAAACAGACTAATAATCAGGATTCTGCAACAGCTTACTATTGTGGTATAGCAGCAGACGAAGTGAAAAAGTATGCGGAAGCCGTGACCTTTTTCGATATTGCTATTCAGAAAAAATTTAATATAGGAAATGCGTATGCTCGTAAAGCTTTGGCTTTAGATGCACAAAAGAAGACTGCTGAATATGTAGCTACATTAGAAGAAGGGCTGAAAGTCGATCCTAAGAATAAGACAATGGTGAAGAATTATGGTCTTCATTATCTAAAAGCAGGACTTGCAGCACAGAAAGCTGGAAAAGCAGAAGAAGCAGAAGATTGTTTCAAGAAAGTAATTCCGTTGGATCACAAACAGTATAAAACAAATGCATTGTACAGTTTAGGAGTTCTGTGCTATAATGATGGCGCTAATATCCTGAAGAAAGCTGCTCCTTTGGCAAATTCTGATGCAGATAAATATGCTGCAGAAAAAGAAAAAGCTGATGGTAGATTTAAAGAAGCATTAGACTATCTGGAAGAAGCTGCTAAGATCTCTCCGGAAAATGAAAATGTGAAGAAGATGCTTCCTCAAGTGAAAGCTGTTATGAAGTAATTTGACCAATTTTATAAATGATAAAGGGTTGCCGATATGACACGTCGGACAACCCTTTTTTATTGCTATCTTTTTCTAATCTATACTTTTTGTGTACATTTGCCTTCCCTAAACGTAGAAGTATTTTATATGCACTTATATAATAAGGAACAGGCTATTAAACGAATGAACCAGTTGGGACAACTCCACCGTCCTTTCATTTTCATTATAAATTATCTACAAGATGTATCTTATATAGAGGAGGTTGCCGCTGTTGATTCCGCTGAAGTTTTGTATAATTTGAATGGATTTACCAATCAGATTATATCGGCTGAAGATGATATAGCTACTTACTCCGCAAAAACAGTGCCTTCACTACATTGGCAGCCTTTCGCAGAATCTTTCTCTTCTTATCAACGTTCGTTTAATATCGTGCGACGGAACATCCTGGCAGGAAATAGTTTCCTTACGAATTTGACGTGTCGCACTCCGGTAGAAACCAATCTCACTCTGAAAGATATTTATTTTCATTCAAAAGCGATTTATAAGCTATGGATTAAAGATCGTTTTACGGTTTTCTCTCCTGAAATATTTGTTAGAATTCATCAAGGAAAAATTAGCTCATATCCGATGAAGGGAACCATTGATGCTTCAATTCCCTCTGCTGCTCAATTATTGATGAATGATCCGAAAGAGACTGCCGAACATGCTACCATTGTAGATCTGATTCGTAATGATTTAAGTATGGTTGCCAACCGGGTGTCAGTTTCCCGGTATCGGTATATGGACAGGTTACAGACTAATCGGGGAGTCATTTTCCAGACGAGTTCTGAAATTCAGGGTATATTGCCTGAAAATTATCAGGAGCATTTGGGAGATATTATTTTCAGGCTATTACCAGCCGGTTCTATTACCGGTGCTCCAAAGAGAAAGACGATGCAGATTATCCAGGAAGCTGAAACCTACGACAGAGGATTTTATACAGGAGTTATGGGATATTCTGATGGCATTGATTTAGATAGTGCCGTTATGATACGTTTTGTAGAACAGGAAGGAGAGAAGATGTATTTTAAAAGTGGAGGTGGGATCACTTGCCAGAGTGATGTGGAAAGCGAGTATAATGAAATGAAACAAAAAGTATATGTACCCATTTATTGAGACTATCCGGATAGAGGATGGACAGATTTATAATCTTGATTATCACACAGAACGCTTTAATGAAACCCGTGCAGCTTTTTGGAAAGACAGCACTCCGCTGGATTTACGGGAATTTATATCTCCGCCAACTTTAAATGGAATTCATAAATGCCGGATTGTATATGGAAAAGAAGTGGAAGAAGTTACGTATGCGCCCTATCAGATGCGACAGGTATCTTCTTTGCATTTGGTTGTGTCCGATACCATTGATTATACTTATAAAAGTGCGCATCGGGAAGAACTGAATGCCTTGTACACTCAAAAAGGAATGGCGGATGATATTTTAATTGTGAGAAATGGCTATCTGACAGATACCTCTATAGCTAATGTTGCTCTCTATGACGGAGATACCTGGTTCACACCAGCTCATCCGTTACTCCGGGGGACGAAACGAAGCGAATTTCTGGACAGGCAGCTCATTGTTGAGAAAGACATTCCGCAAATATGTTTGAAAGACTATTCCCATATCATGTTATTCAATGCAATGATTGACTGGAAACACATTATATTACCTATAAATGAGAAACATTTAATTCTATAAACTATAATTAACTGAAATATACAGAGAACTGCTGAACAAAAGTCTCTTTTGTACTGTTATATTTATGTGTTTTTCATAGTATTAGATATAAGAGCGTTGGAATGAAATGAAGTGAAATTAAAAGAAAGTATATCTATGTAAATTGCTGATATATAGAATTTTATGAATGATTTTGTTTTTCCACATTCTTTCTTTATTTATCTTAAATAACTACTTTATTAACTCGTTTTTGTCACTCGTTTGTCACTTATTTGTCTTTTTATTCTTATGTTTGTGTTGCAGAATTAAAAGACGAAAAATATGCAGAAAATTAACAACCCTACTTCCAAAGAACCTGTAAAAATTAGATACCGCAAATTAGCTAACGGAAACTTTTCTTTATACCTTGACATATATCGTGGGGGAGGAGTGGAGAGAGAAAGAAAATTCTTGAAGCTTTACATAGTACCGGAAAAGACTCTTAATGACAAGAAAGCTAATAAGAACACGATGATTATTGCAAATGATATAAAAGCTCGTGTTATGCTTGAATTGCAAAGAGAAGAAAACGGTCTTCCAAGTCTTGAACGCTCTAACCACACTTTGTTTCAATGCATCCATTCTAAAATAGAAACATGCAACACTAAAAGCGTGAAAGAACATTATGTACAGTTGCAGCATAGCCTTGAAAAATTTCATGGTGGTGATATTGTTTTGAAAAAGGTGACTCCTGATTTTATTGAGAGATTTTGTAAATACCTGAAAAGCTACAAAAAACAGAACGGAAAAGGGTACTCTAATAAAACGATACAGTTACGAATGACACACTTAGGAATTGTGATAAGGATGGCATATAGAAACGACATTATATCATCCAACCCGATGGAAAAAACCAAAGATATTTCTATTCCTAAAACCAATGATTCCGAGAGAGAATTTCTAACGGTAGATGAACTTACAAAAATGATAAGGCATCAATATAAAAAGGGAAGCGCTGCCAAAAAGCCTTTTCTTTTTAGCTGTTTTTGCGGATTAAGGGCGATTGATATATCTAATATGAAGTGGGATAACGTGTACGAATACGGAGGGAAGACATGGGTTAAAATGGTTCAGCAGAAAACGCTTGAAATCATAAATATCCCATTATCTAAAGAAGCGATGAAGTATATGCCACAAAGAAGCCCGGATGACACTGGTGATGATTACGTTTTTAAAGAATTTCATAAACTCCAAACGAATGCTACGCCTTATTTAAAGGCATGGGCTAAATCTGCTGGAGTGAATAAAGAGATCGTATTTCATTCAGCTAGACATACTTTTGCTATGATGATGATTAACCTTCACGTAGATATTTATACTGTATCCAAACTACTTGGACACACAAGCGTAAGAACTACTCAGATATATTTGAAATTACTAAATGAAAGCAAAATAGAAGCTATAGATATGATTCCTGAATTTAATATCTAAACAATAAGGGGTTCCGTTGAAGAACCCCTTTATTATTATTTCTTATGTCTGCCAAGGATTTTCATACGGATTATATGCCCGTTGGAAAGTTGCCACCTGCCAATCCAAGACCGGTTTGTCATCTTCATCCAGTTTCCTTGGGATCTGAGGATTAATCCTTAATTTCTGAGCATCCCTTAGCCACTTCATGGACTCCTCGTAGTCTGATATCCTAACGGAGCTAACATTGTTTGGAGAAACAAGCTTATGAATTTCATATACAGCAATTCTGGTGATATGCTTCTTCAGGTTTAAGTTTCTAGGATCACCCTTCACTACATTATACCCTTCCTTTACTTCGTTAGAATTAACTTCCATATTAGGAGCATACACTTCTCCTTCATATACCACATATTCTGTGGGTAAATTCTCATACATATTGAAATCTGGATCATAGTTTCCGATAAGCCCCCAATTGTCTGACTGGAAGGGATTTATGGTTAAATCCAAATTTTCACCATCAATCAGAGCATAGAACTTATTATCCCATTTAACTACGGACCATAGAGCATATTCTACATTGGCATTCCAGGCAGATGGTTGCACCCTTTCCCAGCCAATAACTCCAGGAACCCGTACATCGTTATAGTTATGACCATTATACTCTTTACATTCATAGAAAGTATTGGAAAATAGAACAATGTCTCCGGGAGCATAGCTGCCTAATTGTGAATATCCTTTGACCTTGTTCTCATCTTTAACTAAGTCCTCATACTCTTCCCAGTAAATTACTTTAGCCGGTGCTTTGGACCCGTTGATTGTTCGCGTAGTTTTCCATATCTCTCCATCTTTATAGAAATATACTCCGGCTGGATAGGTGATTTGCCGGTCGTATTCCTGTATCATCTTTCCGATGTTTAAAGCCTTTTCTACTTCATAGTTTTCGGTTAGATACTCTATTACTGACGCTTCAGCAGATTCCTCCGCATCTTGTAATATGGAAAAGTCTCCTCTGGTAATATCCTCCAGAGCCTTTTTAGTGATTACACTCTGATAATCGCTGTCGTTTAAGAAACGTGTGTTCATTGTTTAATAGTTAAATGAGCCGTATGTTGGCAAATCTGTTGTTTCAATAGTTTGTGATCTTCTCTGGAATCTGTCCCAGCTGTTGTCTAGGAACTTGCATAAGAAATAATCTAAGCAGTCTGACAAGTGGCCGTACTTTTCATATTTAACCTGGGTGTTAGGGTCCAGAACCTTCTTTTTACATTTAGTACCGTCAGAATTCTTAGTCTGGTATGTTAGGTCCTCCGCTAATCTTCTGCATCGCATATCTATCAATATCTCCCAACCGTCATATCCGGTAAAGATATTGTTGACAAATTCCAGTCGAGTTGTTTGCGGAGGTTGCTTATTGAGGAGCTTTAGCTTAGGTCTTAAAGTCTCTGACAGGTTATCTATAATAATAGTATAATTGTTTACCCCATCTTCTGTTTGGGTAGAACGAGCCAATCCTGCCGGGTCTCCAGTTATAATCAATCCTCCTATGTGTTGTTCTGCCAGATATTTTTTTGATATCTTCTTGGAAAGAGCAGGGGTGTTGTTTTCCTTCTCTTTAGGCTTACCTAGATTCTCTTCCAATACATACACCTTTTTCTGTTCATAATCAATCTGGAAGGATAGCGTGCTCATAAACGGGGATACGTTAAAGTCCCAACTGCATATGATAGGTTTAAGAGGGTTGTAAACCTTTTCTTTCAATCCGGTTACAAGGTGCTTTTCTCCATTAAAGTTCCAATACGCAGCCATATCGTTCGAGTCTACGAAATCCCAGTTACCGTACAAAAGACGCTCTCTAGTTGCTTTGTCGGTTATCTTATTAAGAGCCGACTCATAAACTTGACGGAACTTTTCATTCGGGTTATCAAACACTGAGAATGGTATATAAAATTCTCCCTCTTTACATACAGTAGGGTTCCCGTCATCATCTTGAACAAATCGTGACCTTACCCAAGTTATACACGGGTTAGTGCTCATTAACATACGAGGGACTTTAAATGTCTCATGCACTCTCCAACGAAGACGTGAAAGTAATACCTCTATTGCCCTTTCAGATATTTCACTACACTCATCTACAAAAGCTATAGTATATTCACTGGAACCAAACCGTTCGTAATTTGGGTCACTGGGAAGATCTGTCATTTCTTTCATAATAATGACTGAATCATTCCAGAACGTCATGGTTCCCTCTAGGTTATTTATCTTATAGTTTACCCCCTCAACTAATCCCCAGTCCTTTACAACCATCTTGATCGTGTTCCATGTTGATTCCTTTAGAGCTTTCAGTGTTTTACGGGCAACTACAGCTCTAATGTTCTCGAATCTCATACAACTGGAAATTAGCCAGCATGAACCGACATACGAATTGTGGGTTACGGTAAAATCATCTACAATATATAAGCCGCTTGGATCATCTACGGTAATACATCTACCTTCTCTTTTCCCTATGTATTCAATATCTATTATTCGTTTACCCAATTCACTTGCTCCACCATTAAACTCATGCCTAGCTCGTTGTTTTTTGCGAATAATTCCACAAAGTTCCGGATCTATTTTTGTACGTATATATACGTCATATACATCGTTACATTGTATATATTCCCCTGTATCTTTTTTATATCCTGCGGGGTTTTTCTTTATTGTAGCTACTCCACCTAAAGATCGAACCACAAAAGCAACATCTTCAGCTAGTTGTTTGCTTATTGTTGAATATGACAAATGACCTCTGTCGTCTACGTACCCATCTGTATCCATTAATCCTTGCATTAATGCAATTCGTTCTTCTACAGTTGAATATTTATATAAATTAGGTATAAATTTGTCAATTGCGGTGTGATTCAATAGATTAAGTTTGATGAGGCCTTTTAGTAGTTTTTCTGATTTTATGGTGTATTGTTTTGCTTTGTTGTTTTTCTTTTGATGATAACAGGTCATATCGTACCCATATTTAGAAAATTTGTCAACAATTTCTTGATCCATTGAGGTTAGGGTTATTACATTAGATGAAATACACCCATCGCCTAGCAAAGCTCCAAGTATATACGGCTCAATAATATTATGACGACTTACAGCATTACTAATAGCAAATTTGACAGGAGAAGTTAGCGGAATTATCAATGAGCGTCCATTGTATTTACCAGCTTTGTGTTTTTGCATCCAATCAAACATCCATTTGGTAGGCTTTATTCTTTCATTTATTCGCTCACCTATTTCATTTATTCTTTTAGTCCTTTTTCCTGCTTGGTGTACGCTCCACAAATGTCCTTCGGAACAATCAATATGCGTTCCGTCAATAAAATGTATGCGGTAAAAGTTATGGGTTTCGATAGGATGAAGCCACACAACTTCTTGCGCACCTCCGGTAATAGGGTTTGAAATTAAATCCCCAACTTTGATGTCTTCCAACTTTTTAAATCCAGTAGGGGTGCAAATAGAACTACCGAACGTTAGCATTTTACCTCCGCCGGCTGCTCCTCCTCCAAGTATAAGCTGTGGCAAATTTGACTCTCCACATGAGTCGCAAAAAGGCTTGTATTGTGGATTTCCATTTCTATCAGTGCCAGTATATTTCTGAACGATATGCCCACCGCAATGTGGACAATAATCCGGCTGCAATAACTTCCATAGCTCGTACTGTCTTTCAGATGGAGCAAAGTCTATTGTTACATTGGTTGGTGCTTTTAATCCTGAAGTGTTCATAGTGTTTGTGTTATATATAAAATAAGGACACCGTTTCCGGCATCCTTACTTACGAAATGAAAACAAGATTTATTAAGTTATTGTGTTGCGTCATATATCTTTTCAACAGTGAACCAAAAGTCATCCGGATAAGAGGCATCTACAAGCAATTCACATGAAGCACGGAGGTATTCCAGTTCTTCTTTAGTGAGGTCTACTACTAGGGGCATTTCGATGTCTTTCTTGACGTTCCACTTGATTTGCCCTTTTTCTTTATCTTCCTCAATAGAATAATCCTTCCGGTCTTTCTCTGTGATAGCAACTTTTCCGATAATACCACGCTTCAGATTAAACTCTGTAAATTTCCCTTGTTTAGGGAGCATCTGTGGGATATAAATTCTGTCTTTAATACTAAGTTCCATAATTAAACTGATTTATTGTTTATTTATGAATAGGCGAATAGTGGACTGTTGGTTTGACTTATTGCTTGTTTTATGCGTATTTTGTATAGATTTTGCCGTCTTTGGTTTTTAAAATCTCTTTTCTGCTCTTTGATTTGCTGAAAGATACATGTATCCATGCCGGATTACTGTCTGTTCCTTTCTCCCAGATAAGTTGGTCAAACTGAAGATTGTCTTTGATGTAATTGAATAGCTTGACATTATCTCTTGGAATGCTTGCTACGATGTCGGCAGCTTCTCCTTTGCTGTGCTGGCTTGTCTTTGAGCTTCCGGGAATAGCTTTGTTTAGATCATAACTTCTATAGCCGGAGGTGATATTAATAGGTTTGCCATACCACTCTCTTAATTTGTCCAGAACGTTATCTGTCAGTAATTCAATGTTTGCCTTATGCTCCGAGCTGGGAAGGTTGCTTATTTTCAGTTCGCTTGCCTTATTTGACCTAGTAAATTCATTAAGGTTGAAATATTTCATTTATTATCTAATTTTTATGTATTCAGAATATTTTAGTTCAACTTTCTTGTTCGGTGTGATGATGACTTGTCTTACATCTTTAATTGGTCCTTTAAACCACAAGAATTTCCATTTGTATGTTGTGTAGAATGTTTGGTTAAGTTCTACTATACTGTGATAGTCGGCTTCCAGTGAATCATTGACAATAATACCGGTAAAGTTTGTGTATTTGTCTGCTGACTGTACTTTCTTGGCTGCTACCATCATTGAATCACGGAGAATGATGGTGTCTTCGAGAGCTGCTACAATATGGTCCTTAATTTCCAGTTTAGTTTTAGCAGTAGCTTCGATATCTTTGATTTTTAACTTCAGGTTTTTGATTGTTTGTCGATCTTCTGCCCGATATTCTTCATATTCCCCTAACGTCAATTGTAACCCTTTGACAACATGAGCTGTCCTAGAGGAGTCTATTTGGTGTTTTTCAATGTCTGACATTAGAGCATTTGTATTGCCCATATAGACACTCACCTCCTTATTTAGTTTTTTGATTCTGGAATGTTGGACAATCATGGTGGCTATTAAGATCACAATAACCACCGCTACTAATTTTCTCATACTATCACTACTGATTCGATTGGAATATACCATTCTGTTTCATCCAAGTGTGGGGTAAACAGTTCGACCCACATACCATGAGGTTCACCTGAGCTGGTAGTCTCTAATTTTACCACTTTAGCTCTTCGTCCATACAACTCTGTCAGCTTTAGCTCTCGCAGCTCTTCTGACATTCCAATTGCTACGATTTCTTGATTTTCCATATAATTAATATCCGGTTGGAGGAGTTCTATGAGGACATCCAGGCATTTCACATTTTAGATATTTCAAACTTGTACTAAGGCTTGCATTTTCAGCAGAGAGTGAAGATGATTGTTTGTGTAGCTCTGCTTTTTCATCTCTTTGTTTTGCTATTTCCTTATACAATTCTTCGATTTTCTTTTCTTTCCTAATGTTTTCTTCACAGGCTTCTTGATACAGCCTTTTCCATTCGTCAGACTGTTTGGTTTCATTTTCAAGGTTCTTTGCCTTTTTGTTTTGAGGGTAAAAGAAAATACCCCCGACCCATAAGCTTATGCAACCAATTACTGCAAGAATAATATCTCTCCAGTCAAAAGATTCAATCCCCATTTTCTTCTTTAGTTTTTTTAGATTCAGGTATGATAACATTGAACACAACGCCTCCTTCGTTGCCTTCGATGCTTAGTTTGTTTATTTGTGCTTCTTTGATTGGATGTATTTCCATCAAAGCCTTAGCTGCCTGTACCGCTACACTTCTAAGAGGAGCAGGAGATAATTCGTTTCCTCTTCTATCTCTATATACAGCAGTAGATGTCTCTTCCATAATGCCAAGGAGGTTTTCGGATAATCGTTTTCTAAGATATTTGGCCTCTTCAATATCCTCTTCCTCAATTGTTCTTATGTACTCTTTTACGTCAGTTCTGTTGAGTAGCTGGATGATTTCATGTTTGCTTTCTATGTCGCTTTTGTCAAACGCCTTCTCATAACAGGCAACCATGTTACCACTATAAGGAGTGCACCCGTGAACAAACAGCTCGCAGAACTTTTTCTCTTCTTTGGATAATGTGTTTGTTTGTTGTTCCATTTGTACTATTTTTATGTGAAACAAAAGCCCCGAAAGACCGGAGCTTCTTGTTTATGAATAGCACAAAATCAACCGTTTTGTTTTCTATCTTCCAGTAATTGATCCATGATCGTTTTTCGGAACATATCTCCGATTCCAGTAACTGCAAGTTCGACGTCTTCAATTGATTTTATGTACTTCAAATTGAAATTAATCTGCAAGTCGTATCCGGATATCTCAACAAGCGTTTCATCTATGTCATCGTTAACTACACTTAGGCAAGTTTTGTCTGTTATTAGATTAAACTCAATTTTCGGTTCATCTACAACTGTTGTTTTTTCATTTTCAGGTTCCATAAATTTAGATTTTAAAATGTTTCCTACTCTTTTCTGTTTTAGCTAAGGTTAAAGATGTTGTTTCCCCACCAATGCTTCTCATCCGGCTAGTGATAACATTAGTGACATTAGTTGTTGCGGTAACGTCAGCATCAGCGTCATGAGCATCATCCAGTTCTATTCCCAGATTCTCACACATGATTTCAAGTTTGTAGGAGTCGATATTTGGAAGATGACACAGTGCTAGTTGACCGAGGGCTATTGTGTCTATAACAACAGGTTGGAAGTTGCCGTAGAAATCAACATGTCCTCGTAGGCATTTTTTTAGCTCTCCAATTAATCCTGCGTATTCCATCATTTGATGTAAGAAACCAATATCAAATCCAATGTTTTGACCAATGATAATAGGCATCATACTTCTGGGAGTCTTAGGGAATGTATTGTCCTTAAAGAACTGGATGACACCTTCAGCCACTTGCTGAATATCTTCGCCCATTGAATAAAGCATATCCATCGTGATTGCTGAATATTCAAGTGCTTCTTCTTTATAATCCATCAATACTTCTTCTTGAACATCATGTTTGTTTTTCAGTACTTTCTTCTTTTTAGTTACCCCTTTGATCTCTTTCTGATTATATGGATAGATGTATTTTACGTATGAACCTATTTTTTCAAAGGTATCTAGTCTAATGGCATGTATTGCTATCTGAGTACATGCCCCCTTATCACATTTAGTATCTCCAGTTTCAAAATCAAGAACGAATGCTACTGGAATTGGAATTTCTGTACTTGGTGCTGCCATATCAATTTTTAAGTTTAATGTTATTAATTAGGATATCTATGTTCTTTTCAAATTCTTCTATCGTACCGGCATTGTAAATGATGTAATCGTAGAAAGCGTAGGGCAATGAGATGCGGTACTTATCTCTGTTTCTTCTGTCTTTGTCTATTTCGGATTCTAAAGACGACTCGTTCCTTTTAACCAATACTGGGATCACTTCAAATTCATCAGAATATTTGTCGAGCATTTCAATCAGACCAATTTCGTCTATGACATAACAGAAAATATCCCATTCCTTAATTTGTTGTTTGTCTGTCCAGTAGTGATGTTCTCCGAACTTAGTGTATGCCAATATGTTTTCTGAAGTCGGCATTTGATCTTCTTCTACAAAGTAATGCTCCACACCATTTGTTTCTCCTTCTCTCATTGGTCTTGTAGTACACGATACAATACTGGGAAGATTGAATTTGTTGTCTATATACTTTGTCATGTGTGTCTTGCCGGAACCACTTGCTCCGACTATTGCTATTATTTTCTTTTTCATAAAACTGCTATTATTGGATTCTTAGTAAGTTGTAGATTATTCTTTCCTTCATAATCACTATATTTAATTGATGTAGTCATGATTACGATTTTGTTTTTAGCTCCCATCAATACGCCTCTGTATTGTGCATATTCAGTAGGCCACGCTATACAGGTTATAATATCGTTGTTTTGCTGGAGAGTCATCTTGCAATACAACTCCTCCTTTCCAGTCTGTTTATTCGTAAACTTCCTTTCTTCGAGATCTACGACAGTTGCACAGATTGCGGGCTTTTTGTTTTCCATTGTCTTGGGGGCTATATCTGGAAAGGACAAATAAGAAGCACGGCCTTTAATTTGAGAACGGACCTCTGAATTGTCGAATATGCGTCTATAATCAATGGAGCCAATCCCAGACACTTCTATTTGCTTTTGTGACCAGAAATAGTGCTTGCCTCTCATTTCGGTAGGAAAATCCTTTTCTTTAATCTCAAACCCTAGCTTGATAGCGGCCTTTTCGAGAATGGCGTACCTTTCAATAATTGAACCGGCATTTTCTATTGAATCAAAGCATCCGGCCAATATAAGGTTCTTGACACATCTTGCATTTACCGGGCATCTCGTTTCTTCCTCCGGGGTATCTTCATCTTCAAAGCTTTTATACTTCTTGAATTTGTGCCTAAACACCCTTTCGATGAACTCATCAATGTTTGCGAAGTTTCCATTCCTATTCCGTTCATCTATTATCCAATTCACCGCTTTGGCCCCCAGTTGTTTGATTCTGGAAATGGACCAGAAGATCGAGTCGGTTTGGTAATCTGTATGGAAGCCTAATTCACTAACATTGATATCCGGAGGAACTACTTTGGCTTTGCTGCATGTTTCCATTTCAGACATGATAGGAATAAGTTCTTTATCGTCTGCCCATTGAAGCGCGACCGTATAGAAAGCAGTAGGGTAGTTGGCCTTTAAATATGCTCCTACATAGCTGGTAACAGCATATGCGGTAGCGTGAGACTTGTTAAATAAATAAGAGCCACACGCTTCGATTTGATTCCAAATACATTGAGCATCTTCATCTGGACATTCATTCTTCTTGGCTCCTTCCATGAACTTTTCTTTCATGGCTTGGATTTTATCTGTTTTCTTCTTTGAAATGAACTTTACCAGTTTTACACCATCACCAAGACTAAATCCTCCAACTTCGCGCGCTATCCATACTACCTGTTCCTGATAGGTTATTAACCCATAAGTATCTTTAAGAGCGTCATATGTTCCCCATAAATATGTAGGAGCCACTTCACCTTTCTTACAGTCAATATATGATTCAGTAGACCCATTTTCCAGTGTTGCCGGGCGGTACAGAGCATTAGCAGCAATTAAGTCATTGATACAAGCCGGTTGCATATCAACCAAAAACTTAGTCATCCCTTTTGATGAAAACTGGAAGACGTTTTGGGTGAATCCTTTTCCTAAGAGTTCATAAGCTTTATTGTCGTCTAATGAACCTGTAGATAAGCTTTCAAGACTTAGGTTCGTTTTGTACACTTCATTGCAGATATTCATTGTAGCCTGTATCTTGGACAACTCTTTCGTTGCAAGACAGTCATTCTTTAGTAACCCTAGCTCGTCTAGTTCGTATCCATCGTTCTCGGACACCAAGACTCCATCCACCTTTTTAATAGGAACAAAATCAAAGCATTCCGCATCTTCACCGTCTTTGTCATCAGGCGTAACCAGTAGGGCAGAAGCGTGTATGGAACTGGAACGAGGCTGGAACATAAGTGTTCGAATGTCTTCAAACAGTTCTGGATAAGTCTCGACAAACTTGGCTACTTTCTTATTCTTAGCAGCTAATTTGAATATACCGGTAAAGTCACATTTGTCATCGTCAAATATGGCTGTGATATAATTTACGATGCCTACCGGTATTCTTTTCGTTCTAGCTACATCTTTCAGTACCGCTTTTACTTTCAATGTTGTTACAGTACCGGCAGAAAATACCCGTTGTTTTCCGTGATGATTATAGCGTTGCTCGGTATATGCTTTTACATCTTGTCTCCTGTCTGATTGGAAGTCTATATCTATATCCGACTCACGGCAGGGAGCCAGAAGCTCCCTGCAAATACCCTCCATCTACAAAGCAGTCAATCACTTGGATTGGCTCTTTGATTTTAAATTGTTCAACTTTAGTTACTTTCATTTTATATATGTTTTATTATGCACAATATTGCATATTGTTTGTTTATGCACACCATATGCTTCAGCTAAATCAACTTGCATCACACCCCTTCTATGTGCCATTCTGATTTCTTCAGCCTGTTTATTTGTTAATTTCGCATTTACATGTTTTTCTCCATAGTCATTTTTCAGACCTGTCGATACTGAATGATCTATATTCTCTTGATGGGTAACAACTTCTAAGTTAACTACCCTATTGTCCAACGTATTCCCATTCTTATGATTAACTTCCATATTTGGGGGCAACTTCCCATAATAAGTTGCGGCAATTAATCTATGTAGCAAAAATTTGCGTGGAATATTATCTTTAGAGAATTGTACCGATTGGTATTTGCAATAGGTTGAATTGAAAGTTTTTAGAATAGTGCTTTTACAAAACATCATTTTGCCATCTTTTTTTTGCACGTACCGATTGACACTTCTGATTCTCCCCATGTTGCTAGCTTGATAATACCCTTCATAGCCGGGTATATCCTTCCACTCTTCCTTGTTATCTGCCATCATAATAAACTCATTGTTCCGTAAGTATATCTGTTGTTTTTATATTTCCGTTCGAAGTTCAGAAGCTCTTCGTTGGCAATGATGTGTCTTTTTGTTATGTATGAATCGGAAACAATACCTTCCATAGTTCTGCATCTACTTAAAGCCACATATACCTGTCCAGGAGTAAACGACCTGTCAACGTGTAGCACAACGTTGTCGAATGTTAGCCCTTGACTTTTATGTACTGTGATTGCCCAGGCTAATGTAACTGGGAATTGTTTGCAGGAGCCATTTTTAACCTTCTCTATCTTACCGTCTTTTACGACGTAAGAATGATCGAACCATTCATTTCTTCCCAGCATAACCTCACGTTCGTCATCAGTGGTAATGCTTATGAAGAAATCGTTAAGCTCTGTAACAACCCCTAGAGTTCCGTTACAGTATTCTTGATTCTTTCCATTAACAAGAATCATAACTCTTGCCCCGATTCTTAGTTTTAATTCTTCATTACAGGGAAGAGATGTTTCCTTAAATTTTCCGGATAGCAACGCTTTGTATGAGTGCGTATGTTCTCCAAGCATGGTGGTATTTATCTCATCTACTATATCCCTATGGGTACAGATATGTATCTTTTTACTATTGAAGTTGCTGCTTTCTTTCTTATCCCTTAGTTCTGCCAGTGCGTCCAGTTCATCTTCACTTACACTGTAATCCCTTATTTTATTTAATAGAGAGATAAATTTCTCATCACTTTGACGAAATACATGTGATAATTCGATTATATTGAATCCTTTTTTCTGGAAGGCGATTGCATTGAAAAAATACATTCCATTGTAGTATCTTCTTAAAACGTTTTCTTCACTTTTCGTTATTACTGCCGGAAGCTGGAAGAGATCGCCAATCATTACAATTTGAGCACCCCCGAACGGATACTTGTTGCCTCTACATATCTGCATTTTCTTGTCGATATAATCAATGATGTCCGGTCTTACCATGCTAATCTCATCAATAATAAGAACATCAAGAGAGAATATCACTTCCATCTTTTCCTTGTTCATATTCATCTTGATTTCGCTCATTGGTATATATGGTTCGAACGGTATATTGAATACACTATGCAGTGTAGCGCCTCCAGCATTTATTGCAGCTACACCGGTTGGAGCAGTCACAATAAAGTCCTTCTTTACATTTTCAATCAGGTACTTCAATAGAGTTGTCTTACCGGTTCCTGCTTTTCCGGTAATGAAGACATTGTTTCTTGTATTCGAAATAATGTCAACTGCTTCTTTCATTTCATCTGTAAGTGTCATAGCTTTATAATTCGTTTATTGTGAATAATACGTCCTTGTTATCGAATAGAATGTCATCTCCTTCTTGTAGCTGGTCTGCATAAATAACTTCCGCTTCATCTTTACCTTCCGGTTTTACAAGTAGCTTTGAGTCAACATCTATCTTGATTGTTTTGCCATTTTCCAGTGAAACTTCTACATAGTTGGTGGAGTCAATGTCTCCCCCTATGATTGTTGTGTCGGTCTGGTATAGTCCGGCACGTTCTGGAAGTAGGAAGCGCTCAAAGATTAGTCCGTATCGAATAGGATCAATAAGGGTAATTCCAAGTAAATAGAGTAGGAGAGAACCGGCAGCAGAACCACGGCCACAGCCTACAAGAATACTGTTACTTCTCGCCCAGTTACAGGTATCGTATTGCACTAGGAGGTAATCTACATTGTCGGTTGATTCAATAATGTATTTTTCGTATTCCATTTGCTTCCGGTATTCTTCGCGTTTACTGGAAGGGACTAGCTTTTCCAGACCTTCATCAAGAAGTGCGGTGAACATAGTGTGCGCGTCTCCATACTTTTCCTTTTCCTCATCGGTAAGCATGTATTTGGGCATGAAGTTTTTGGTTGTTTCAAATCTAGCCTCTGCTGGTTCAGCGATGTAAACCGTATTCTTGCAACATTCCCGGAACAACGTTTCCACATCCCACTTCTCAGAATCGAATAATTGCTGAAAGATGGCGTAATGCTCGTCTATGTCTTTGAAATACTGATCTTCACTCTGTTCGTGTGCGGCTCTTGTAGCTATCTTGTTTAGGATGATCTTGTTTTTATAATCATCTTTATCCAGATAATAACAATCGGAAAGAAGTACTGGAAGGATATCGTAATCGGTGTTGTATATCTTGTCGAAATATAGCTTTGCAGACTCCAATACCTTTATATCAATCCTTTCGGCTTTATACTCCGACAAGTCTACCTGAAAGTACACTTCCCAGTTAAACGCTTCCTGTAAATCACGAACGGTCTCAAAGTTGTTCAATATCCACTCGGAAGAGTATTTGTCCAAGACTAATACGTTCCCTTCAGATCTTCTGATAAGCTCATCAATGTCTATAAGCCCATCTTCTCGGTCTACCATAATAGCTTTCTGTATTCTAAGAAGGTTCCTAAGTCCTGTTTGTGTTTGTACGTAAACCTTGGCTCCAACCTTATCTTCACCACACGTAAATGTTAGCGAATATCCGAAAATGGGATTTGTTCCAGCCAATTCGCATTCTTTCTGAATACTGTAACAAGCCGCCATAGTGTTCTTGTCACATATTCCAATATATTTGTGACCAAGATATTTGGCTTTCTTTACCCACATTTTAGGCAAGAAGCTTCCATTCAATAGCTCATGAGGAGTGTGTACCCCCAGATTCACAAACTCTTCTTTAAATGCCGGTTCCTCTCGTAATCCAATATACTTTAAGATACTGAGAGCAAAATCTTTACGAAGATCTGTGTAATACCAGTTGTTCCCGAACTTAAATGCCACGTAGAAGATATTGTCTTCTATTAGGACATCAGGAGTTTCCAGACAGTTAAATTTAAGATTGCCATCACTGTCTGCTTTAAATATCGACTGGACGTTTTCATTGTCCTGGATAAACATTTGCCCAAACTCTGGTACTTCAATAACCTCTTTGTCGATAATCTTGAATTGTATCTTATTGGTTTTTAACCATTCTATTAGTTCTTCATTCATAACTGAACTGTGTTTAATTTATATTCGACAGGTGTTCTCAGATTGGTAGAGAAGACATCGTATATCTCCCAAAAGTCCATTGAATCAAAGTCAGCCTTTGGGTCTTGAATATATGCGATAAATACATCGAAGTATTCATTCAACCTTTCAGCAACTTTGTTTATGGCTCCGACAGCATCTCCATCATAGCCAAGGACTACGGTTTGTACCCCTTTAGACTGTAGTTTCCACATTTGGATATCAGATATCTTTTTTCCGAAAGTGGCCACTACTGCTATGTGGTGGTTGTCATATAGTTCAAGTTTTCTGGTAAGCGCGATAACGTCAAATATTCCTTCTACGATAATTACCGTGTCCGTTATGTCTTCAATTATAGTGTCATAGTTATATAGCAATTTGCTGAAATCATTTTCCCGGCTATTGTTATATCGTCTGGTCTCGTACTTTCCAGCTCTCCTTGCTTTTATGTTATACTCTTCTATTTCGTCTTTATCCCATGTATGTCTGGAAATGTAACCTACCGTTTCTTCGTTATCAATAATTGGGAATACAACATAATCATCGAACTTGAAGTTAAGCCCTCTAGTGGTTCCAACTGGGAAGTAGTCGTAGTCATCGCCAGTAAACCCACGTTTTTGGAGGTACTTGTTCTTAAAACAACGCTTCCATCCTTCTGGCATCTCTACAACTACCAACTCATCCTCGATTTCTTCTTCTTGTTCAATCTGGAAGATAGCGTCCGTAGCCAGTGTGAAGTTCGCCGTTTCAGCAATGATTAAGTCCGGTCTTCCAATGTCTTCGAATAGCTGGTTCACATCCATAACTGTCTTTCCGCAGGAAAAGCAGTGTGACATGAATAACTTCTTTCTTCCGGATTCGGGGCCTACATATATACCAAACTTTCCACCTGTCTTACCGCAATACGGACATGTAGGGGCAACCAAGTTCTTGCGTCCACCATCCAGTTTTGCATGAAGTTCTACCTCCAGTTCTTTGATGATTAATTCTCTGTCTTCCTTACTAATTTTCATATTATCACGCCGTTTACTTTACTGATATTAAGGGTTCTTTGGCGACAATAGAACTGTTCCGTATCATACTCTGTAGCAATCTTAATAGGGTCTCCTTTCGCGAAGAACCGGCTTTTGGCAAAGTACAAGCGCATTACTTTTTCTTTTCTCTCTTTATCACTCTGGTTTAAAGTGATAAGGTGAGTCATAGGTCTGGCAAGCCCTTTAGCTTCAGCGCAGTTGTATTCTGTCAAAACGTTCTTCTCATCATTCAGCCATTCTCTGTTCTCTATGGTAGCCTGATAGGTAACGACCATCCATACCTTTTCATCAGCCGCTAAATCTTTAAGATCATTTGCTACAGCGATTCGTTTATGGCGTTCACCATTTTCAGACCATCGTTTACCACTTGCGTCTGTCAACAGGTCCATCGAGTCAATGATAACAACATCCGGATTAATACCATATGTCTTTTTGAACTCTGCGATACCATTTCGGATATCTAGTGTTGATACCTGGCAATTGAACTTCGGATAAGATTTGACGAATAACTTTCCGGATATTCCCTCCAACGATTTTTCTAAGTTTACTAATTCCCTGTCAGATAATCTTCCGGTTTCATATTTATAGCTGTCACAAGCAACAAGAGAAGAGGAATACGCATTTACAACCTCGTCTTCACTACCTTCTAATTGGAAGTGTAGAACATTTAATCCATCTACCTGACAAGCATTCTTTCCAATCCATCTTGCAGCATGACTTTTACCGACCCCTGTGGGAGCAAGAAAACATGTCAACTGTGTTCTTAGGTCTCTGCCATTATTCATTGCATCCAGATCATCTATATGAAATCTGGTGATAGGAGAGAGCTTGTTCTTGGATTCGTTATTCTGCTTGTTGGAATGGTGTCTTGTATTAAATGACTCTACCACATTTATAAATTCAGGAGACTTTAGACTAAACCCACTATGCCAATTCGCGTAATCATGCAGAGTCTTTAATGCTTTGTCACTGTTATGGCTATTATACTGTTCGCCCATGTCTTTGTATGCCTTGTTAAAGCGTACCTGGCAGATATAATCTTCAATTTGATCGACAAGACCATTAACATCAGCATTCCCTTTGTTTTCCTGTATCTCGTCCCATAGCTCCCCGGCTCCTCTATGTCTAGCTAACTTCTGACACATGATGCCATGAGTCGGACCCTTTTTATGTTCCCTAAAATAATCGCACATACACTTATGTATGAGCTGGAAATCTTTGTCCGGCAAATCCTCCTCCTTAATATGCTCCGATATGATACTTAGTATATATTCGCTTTTTGTAGCAATTTTGTACATATCTATAAGGAAGGCTTCAGTCAGTACGTTATTGTTCTTTCTCGCCATTTTCCAATCTTATTCTATATAGCTCCGGATATTTACGTTGCGTTTCCTTCATACATTCGGAAGTGAAAATGCACTGCTTGCATGAAGCTGACAATGGACTCCACCCTAATGTTGAATTTTGACACAGTATATACCCGGCCTTTTCGTTCAACAATTTATATTTTAAGCTTTCCTCACTAACCATGTAAATGTACTTGGCGTGTGGGTGATCTTTACGGTCGGCTATTAACCGATACAATGATTGTCTGGTGATTCCTTCTCTTTCCAGCCATTTGTTTTCATAATAAGCTCGCCCGGATTTTGATTCTTTGAACCGCTTTAAGGCAGTCGGGCCAAATGCTTGTTTCAGCATCACCTTCTTATCGTGATAGAAATGAGCAGAGAAGATACAGAAGTCAACAAGCCGTTCTGTCGTTATATCTCCATACTCTTTGCCGAGAGAATCAAGAAGGTTGGTGATAATTCTAATATTTTCTCCACCTTGGGAGATTTTATAGTCTTTATCAACCAACCTTCTCATTACCTCTGTATAGACTTTGACGACGTTCTTAATCAACTTTTCGTTCGCCATTTCTTGTCAAATTCTTTTTTAGGTGTTTACGGGCTATAAATAACCTGCTTTTAATGGTTTCTATGTTTCGAGATTTTAACGTGCCCTTTTTATATTCGATTTCAACTATCTCTTTCAATGAGTATCCGGCTTCTTGCAACAATAAAGTGTCTCGATGTTTTGGGCTCATTTCGTTAAGCACACAGAGAATATCGTCACTATAAAAGTTCTGATAGTTCTCTTCATTCATAGAGTTACTGTTTGCTTCCATGTCGTACAAGTTCTCTTGACACTCTTCTATGTCAACATCATAACTCTTGTTGTCATGCAGTCTCCTTTTTCGCTCCAATACATATACATACCGTTTGGTTACAATGTGCAGCCAGGTGTGTATTGATCTGCTGGGGTCGTATGTATGTATTCCTCGGAATAAGGCGACCAGTACTTCCGTATAGTTTTCTTCGACATTCTGTTTGCGGTAGCTGTAGTTCATAACCAGCTTGTATATCATATTCAAGTATGGTTCTACGTACTTGCTAAACAGGGCTTGCCTCTTCTCTATTACTTTAGGGTCTACTTCTGGGTCGTATCCTTGGTCGAGTACCGTTGTTTCCATGTCTGTGCAACTTCTTGATTAAACAAAACAGATGCGCCTTCAGACAATTCTTCTCTACGGCAATAATTCTTCCAATGTTTTTCTTTAGCCAGAAATACGGCTCTAATTTCTTCATCACTTGGCTTTTCCTTTCTTTCAAGGAAAGTGTAAAACTGACCAAGGAGTTCTCCCAACACATTTAGGTGTTTCTCGACGGCTCTCTCACGTTGCCGTCTTAGGTTTCTTGCTTTACTCATTAATTACAGGTTAAATTTTCTTACGTAATACATAAAGATATGGGTAGCGTCGGCTTGATTATCATCGATCGGCTCTATTTTCCAACGACTTCTACAGTAGTCTATCATATCACTTTTGCTCGCATTTCCGTTCCCAGTAGCCCACTTCTTCACTGTCCTAAGATTGATGAATACGGGTTCTGGGAGATTTAAAGTGTCGCATATTTCGAATAATATACCTCTGAATTCTGACAGCTTCCTTGTGGACATGAATTCTTTAGGAGATCTTCCGCAGCTAACATCTTCTGCAACAATAACTTTAATATTGTTATCCTGGATGAATTTCATTAACGTTTCCCTAAAAGCTTTATGCTGCTTATTATTATTCCTACGCATGGACTCTGTAAAATCCCATGTTCCTCCCCCATGCGTTGAATGATAGCCGCATTTTGTAGCCACGTCTAAAGAGAGGACATTGTGCCTTGTTATTTCACTTTCTTCATACTTTTCCATTAAATAAATGATACATCGTTTTTCTTGTTGATTATTAATTTATGCGGATAGTTCTCCGCTACATTGCCGTGACTAACCACTAGCGATGTGAGTTGTAGTGAGTTAAGAGAATCGAAAATGCTGGCCAATCCGGTTTCGTCTGTTGCTTCCAGAATCTCATCAAGAACAAGAAGATCTAAACCTTTCCCTTCTTCACAGTTGAGATTAGTAAGCTTCTGCATGGCAAGGATATTAGCCATGTTTACTCTGGCTTTTTCTCCTTCTGAAAACTTATCGAATGACCCGCAATCAATTCCGTTACGAAGAAGAGAAATCGAAATCTTATCTCTTACCTTTCCGCTTTTCAGAACGGTGTAACCTGAGAATTGAATGCGGATATCGCTTCCGATATTTTCCAGAAATGTATTGGTCATATTGGCTAGTGCGTCAATTTTGCTGTTTGCCAGATGAGTTTTAAACTCAACAAACAACTGTTCCTGTTCTTTCAATTCAAACAATTCCTTTTCGATATCAGCCTTATCCCGTCCGACTTGCACATACTCCTTCTCGTATTCTTTGAGAGTTGCTTTTAGTGAGTCTACGATAGTTTCTGCCTCCACTTTATCCAAATCATCAATAGAATTCTGGAAGGTTTCAATTGCTCCCTGACAGGTTCTAATCTTTAGCGCAAAGTCTTCAATAGCTGCTTCTTGTATTTTCGTTTGTTTGTCCAGAATATCAAAAGCTTCATCAAACATGCTTGAAACAAGACTGCTGATTGAGCGTTCAATTCTATCGATCTCTGCATCCAAATCGTCTTTTTTGCGTACCAGACGTTTTTGGTCAAACGCTAACTGGTCTACAATAGAAGATTTCTCAGATAGTTTCCGGGATTCTTTCCGTAGGTTATCAGAAAGCTGGTGGCTTTGGTTCTCATTATCTAAAATTTGCTTCTGTAAGTCTTTGGTTGTGGTTAAAGAATTTGCAAGAGATTCGTTGATGTTCTCCAGAATGGATTCTTTTTCCTTAATATCAGCCTCAACTTCTTTTACATCAATATCGGCATCAAGAACAAAGCGGTGTTTGCACGCTGGACATGTGATCTCTCCGGCTATAGAATTCTTTAGATTGGCTATAGCCCTTGAAGTGTTGCTCTTTCTTTCTTCCAATTCTTCATTCTGCTCTTTAGTCTTTGCTAGATTAGCTTTTATTTCAGCTAAAGCTTTATATAGCTTTGTAGCCTCTTCTTCATTTGTTTCACCGAGCTTCCGATAAGACAAACGCATAGCTTCCAGTTCTGCCGTTTCAGCTTTGATAGATTTGGCGGTCTTTGATATTTGCATCGATACAGCTTCAAATTCCTGTTCTACCTTACCGATTTGCTTTTCCAGTTCAACCGCTTTTTCTGCCCAATTAGAGAAACCTGAAAGATTTGATGAAGTAAACCAACCACATATCTGTTTGTAAGCGTTATCCGTTTTACTGTCTGATTCTTCCAGTTTAGATAGCTTGTTGTAGATGTTATCAAGTGTTTTCAGATTTTCATTTGTCTGCTCAATATTTTGTTCAAACTCGCGAATCTGTTTCCGACGATTGGCTATAGATTCATTTAACTCTGCTTTCCTGGATTCTTTACTGGAAGCTTTGTTCTGCTCATTTTCAATAGCGCGTTCAATCTGATCTTCTACTCCGGCAATCTTTCCTTCGATATGAGAAACCTTTAGCTCTGCATCCCGGAGTTTAGATTCAACTGGAGAGATATCCTTCTGCAATTCCTCAACAGAGCTATCAATGATATTGGCATTAGAAAACCGGTTGATGATTTCTTTCTTTTCTCTATCAGAGCTGGAAAGGAAACAGTCGTACTTGTGCTTGCTAAGAATGAAGTTACCGAATATATCATCTTTAGTAAGGCCGATACGATCTAAGATGTATCTATTATATTCGGCTACAGAAGATTGTTTGTCTCTGTCTGTTTCTTCGCCATTTGTAAGACAAATAACCTTTTGCGGCTCTTTGCGGGACAGTGTGCGTTCTATACAGAAACTCTCTCCAATAACGTCATTAAATAACTCGGCTCCAATCAAAGATGAATCAGACATATCGTTGATGATCTCTTCCGCTTTTACCTTTCTTAATGTCTCACCTGTAAGTACGATAGAAGTAGCTTCCAGTAGTGCCGACTTTCCAGAACCATTCGAACTCTGGTTGTCCGCATCCATGTTGTTGCCGAAGATAAGAGTAGTAACGCCCTGGGTAGGAGAGTATTCAAACTCCTTGAATGACAGCAGGTTCTTTGCGTATATTCTTTTTAATTTCCACATACTTAGCTGATTTTATCGAGGTACTTCATCCCCAGTTCTACATTCTTTTCTTTCTTTTCGCAAAACGATGAGTATTCAGATTTGATTCCGGACTTATCGAACTTGGATTCCAGACCTGAAGATTTTACTTTTATCTCTTCGACTTCTTCGGCGATCAATTCGATCTTGGATACTCCGGCCTCAATCAGCTTTGTTTTATCTACCATTTTGCTTGCTGCTTTGTTACAGGAAACCTTGGTTTTTACGAGATACCTGTCATCTTCTTTAAGCATTTGAATCTTGTCGATAAAAGCATCATTGATTTTGCTGGCGTTGATTTCGATAGTCTTGTACCGCTTGTTGACTTCATTTTTGACAAATTTGTAACTTCCATCGGTGTACAGTAACGTATAGCCTTTCTCTTCGTCTTCACCAAAGTTGTGCTGGCGTGAGCTTCCGATATATTCTACGTTGGTTCCTTGTATCTTGCAACGGTTGTGGTAGTGTCCGACTAATACTGTGTCAAAGTCCTGGAAGATATTAGCTGCCAGTTCTTTTTCATTTGAAGTAGACAAGGCTCCATTAATTCCTTCGTGGATATATAAGATGTACACTTCATCGTCTACAAAGCTGATAGAGTCTAATAGATCGTTCAACTTATCCTGAAAAGAACCGTTTTCCGGGAAATACCCCATTATGTACAGGTTTACTTTGTCGAATTTAAGAGCAGTAAACTCATTGACTACGCTAACCATTGGATATTCGCTGAAAATGTGCCCATAGCCATAGATGGATTCTTGATCTACTAAATCATGATTTCCGTTGGCTATTGTAACTTTGATGTTGTTATTGCGGGTTGAAAGCAAAAACTCTCTGACCGCAAGTAATGTGTTCAAAGTCTGTGCAGCACGAGATTGAAACAAATCACCACCAATAACAATCGTATCTATCTTATTCTCAACGCAAATTTTAATAGCCTCATTACAGTTTGCTATAAACTCATGGGTATTATCTTTGCTAACGTGCAAGTCGTTCATTAACAACGCGCACGGCTCAATTTTATTTGCCATAATTATTAAAATAGTTGGAATAGGCACGCCAAGTTAATGACGTGCCCGTGTGTGGAGAGTAATTTATCTTCTTCTTTCTGGACGAGCTGAACGTCTTGGACGAGCAGCAGGTTCATTGGTATCGTCGTTGCGACTGTTACGAGGAGATGCGGCTTCCTCTTCTTGAACTTCTTCCTGTTTCGGTTGAGGTTCGTCTACAGGTTCTGGTTCCGGTTCTGGAGCAGGAGTGTTATCTTTCAGCTCTTCCTGTACTGGAGTGTTGCCTTTAGATTCTCCGCCTTTTAGTTCTTTCTCAATTTCTTGCAGAAGATCTAAATTAGACTTGGTGCGGGACACTCTGATATCAAGGTCGTTCTCTTCGATGAATTCTTTGATATGTGTGCGTAAATCCTGACCTTCCTCTGAACGGTCACTGATACCAGCTTCATCAAGCTTTTCCCATACATCCCACAAATCGTCGATTGTAACGGTCTGATTGCCGGAAGCTTCTCCATCGGCGGCAGTGTTTTCGCCCAATTTAAAGTGTGAGTTGTCGTCTGAAGGAAGAGACATTTTGATTTTGTCGATTGCGTCAACGATACGCTGTTCGCCCATTACGTCAATATTGACTTCCTGGCAATAGTTAGTCAGATACGCGATTGTTGCCTCCAGATGATATCTTGTATAGCGATGGATTGATTCTGGAAGTCTTGGGGCGTCAAGTAATGCTTTCAACTCATCGGCTGATAACGAATCTTTGTCTCCAACCGTATCAATATTGATTGAATATTCGGTTTTGCTTTCTGTTTTACGCTTGATCTCAACGAAATAAGCGTCGTTGAAAGAAGATATCGGACATGGTACTGTGCCTTTTTTGCACAACTTGTTCCACAGGTCCATTTTTCTCTCTTCCAGATCTTTGTACTGAGAGTAGGATAGACCTAGCAATTGAATGCCTTCGCCGCGCTTTTCTTCATCCAGAATATACATGTATCTGGAATTCGACCATTTAAGACCGCCTGAAAATGTTCCTTCTGTGATCTTTTTGCAAAGAGCCTTATCATCACTATACTTGTCCAGAACGGTGGCAACAAACTCGTCAACAAGGTCGCATTTCAACTCTGGGAAAGGATATTTGGTGTGACAAATAACAACATAGGTTTCTTTTGCTTTGCCTTTATTATCTGTAAATTTGAATTTGAGCCACAGTTCTTTTGAAGGGTATTCATAGCCTTTTCTTTCCATCGGCAAAGCGTTGCCATCTGCGTCAATAACTGGTGCTAGGGGGAGGATTCTAACGACGTATTTGCCGTCTTTCTTCATTTGATAGCGAGGGATTCGCTTACTGAATTGTTCACCGTCACTTTTTCTTTTTGCTTCGTCGATTGTTTCTTGTGACTGCGCGAATACGTCCATTACGGACATCTTTTCTAAATCTTGTTCTGCCATATCGAAAAATAATTTTAAAAATTAAATTTTCCGAGATAGACTTTCCCACTGTGAAGCATAGGCATCCATATATGGCTCTCTTGCTTCAGGAGTACTTAATTCTTTACGCTCCAGAATTTTTATACTCCATTCAGTTTCGGCATGATGAATAATTTTCTCGATCACATTATTCATCTCAATTGATTTTTCGCCTTTCAGATCAAAATATTCATATATTTCTCCTTGAACATGGCAGGTTCTAATCGGTGCGTATATTTCCTCAAAGTACCTGTATAAAGCATCTACTGGTGGATGGTCTGGAAGTTCGTCAGATATAACTTTCAATACATGACCAAATAAATACTTTAGATTTGGTAGAGCTTTATTTTTCTCTTTGTCGAATAAAAGATAGCCATATTCTCCATCTTCTAAGTTTCGAACAGATTCTAAAAGCTCACCGGTGTCAGGGTCTCCATCTCTAATATGGAGAATTCCTTTTTCATGAATCATAGAACTCTTTTGTTTTAATTGTTTTGACGTTTGCAAAGGTAAGGCTATTTTTTTAACTTGCAAGAGTTTTTGTAAAACGGAACCAAAATTGATTTTTGTGTTTTTATTTAAACTGCTGATTGTCAGTTTTTAAACATCTTTTATTTTCTGTTACAAAAATGCTATTTTAACTCATTGTTAACATTTATAATTCTTTGGTTATAGGAACCTCTCCATTTTAAATTCGGCTCTGCGTATTTTTCAACAAACGGCCCGTCTATTAATACATCAATGCAGGATAGTATTAAAGGGTATTTCTTTTGTATCGTTTCTAATGTATGTCCGGACCACAGCCAAATCGTTTTCGATGTCTGCTTTTTAATCATTTCGCATAGCTGGAGGATGCTGTCATATTGCATTAATGGCTCCCCTCCTAGAATCGAGATATTAAAATCATCAACATTAAGAGCATCATATACCTCTTCTATCGTCTGGCTCCTTCCAGAATGAATATCCCAGAAAGGCTGGTTATGACACCCTTCGCATTGTAAATGGCATCCAGATACATATAGAGAATTACGTAATCCGGGTCCATCTACAGAGGTTGAATGTGCAATTTTAGCTACATATAGAGTGTTCATATTAATTATGTATTACGCGATCCTTTAATTCTGCCAGTTTTCCAGAATTCCAACTGTCGGTAGTTCCAACCAAATATCCCGTGATACGTTGTAAGCAGTCAATATGATGACTACCACAGCTAGGACATGTTTTTAAATCTTTGGTTGCGTCTTCATATGAACAGTCCATACATCTGTTGCGATTATGGTTGATACTCCCATATCCTATATCGTACTTGTCAATCAGGTCTACTATATCTATTATAGCTTCCACGTTGTGCGTAGCGTCTCCATCCAGTTCCACGTAGAATATATGTCCTCCACGGGTAAGGTTGTGATATGGAGCTTCTGTGAGAGCCTTATGAGTTGCGCTGCAATGATAGTATACTGGAATGTGATTGGAATTGGTGTAATAGTCTTTATCGGTTATGCCCGCTACAATACCGTATTTTGTTCGGTCTCTCATTGTGAATTTGCCTGATAGCCCTTCTGCTGGTGTGGCCAAAACGGAGTAGTTTAGGTTATATAGGTCAGCTAATTCGTCAACTTGTTGTTTTAGATGGGTAATGATTTTAATGCCCAAATCTTGCGATTCATTCGACTCTCCATGATGTTTGCCAGTTAATGCAATCAGACATTCTGCCAAACCGATAAATCCTACGCCTAACGTCCCATGCTTCAAAACATCACGTACTTCATCTTCAGGCTTTAGATTCTCCGAGCCAACCCACATGCCGGACATTAATAATGGAAATTGTTTAGCTAAAGCTGTGGATTGAAATTCATATCTTTCATGAAGTTGTTTCCCAGCCACCGAAATAACTTCATTCAGCTTTTTCATAAATAATTCAACCCGTTTGCTCTCAGGCTCATTCATTACAGATAAAGCCAATCCTGGAAGGTTGATGGTTGAAAATGACAAGTTGCCTCTTGCTATTGATGAGCTTGTACTAAAACGATTCTCAAATACGCGGGTACGGCATCCCATACACGCCACTTCATGCTCGTACCTCTTAGGATCATCAGCGTTCCATAGCGGACTTTGATTAAATGGTGCGTCAAGATTTAAAAAGTTCGGGAAGAAACGCTTTGCGCTAACTTTGCATGCAAGTAAATAGAGATCATAGTTAGGATCTTCCGGTAAAAAGTTTACGCCACGCTTCTTTTTCCATATCTGGATGGGGAAAATGGCGGTTGAGTGATTGCCCACTCCGCTATATGTGGAATTTAGCATTTCACGAATAATACAACGTCCTTCTGGGGATGTATCTGTGCCGTAATTAATAGAGGAAAATACTACTTGGTTCCCTCCACGGCTATGAATTGTATTCATATTATGGATAAACGCCTCCATAGCTTGATGCACACGGTTGACAGTCATATTGATGGCATGTTGTTTCCATTGTGTAATCCCGGAAATGTTTGAAATATCTTTATATAAATAATCATCTATATAGGCTTTGTGTAAGTCGCTTAGATCACCGAACAATACTTCCAGTTTTTGTACTTCCTCAATATATGTTTTTCGCACATAAGGGGCCAAATAAAAATCAAATGCTGGAATGGCCTGTCCTCCATGCATTTCATTCTGTATTGCTTCCATAGAGATACAAGATAGTATGCTGGCGGTTTCGATTCGTTTTGCCGGACGTGATTCACCATGTCCTGCTTTAAACCCTTTGGTTAAGATTTTATCTACTGGATGCTGTAGGCAGGTTAGGCTTTTCGTTGGATAGTAATCTTTGTCATGGATATGCAAAATGTTAGAATCTACTAAAGAGCGAGCATCGTCAGATAGCAGGTAATCATCTGTATATTCTTTGGTCCTTTCACTGGCAACTTTCATCATCATTCCAGCTGGTGTGTCAGCGTTCATATTTGCATTTTCACGGGTAATATCATTCTTCTTTGCTGCAATGATATCTGAGATAATCTGATTGCTTTCACTCTTCCGAGCCTTATCGCGTTTGTTTCGATAGATTATGTATGCGCGGGCAACGTCCGGCATATTGCTTGCCATTAGATGATTTTCGACCAATACCTGTATTTCATCAACTGCCAAGCACTCTTTGTCGCTTTCTTTGCAGATGTCTGATGCGATTTTGTATGCAATGTTTTCGTCCTTTTCTCCACATTCTCCCATCGCTTTACAAATAGCGCGACAAATTAACTGATAGTTGAACTCTACAATTCGACCATCTCTTTTTTCTACTTTCTGTACCATGATTTATTCTTGTTTTAAATAACCTTGTTGCTTTTTTGAAAAGTAAGATTTGTATTCATTCGTTTCTTCAATGAATTTTGTAGTATTGTTGAACCCACAACATGTCGGTTCTCCACATAGACCATTTCGGTAAACACACTTACGGACCATCATTTTAGCTAAGTCCGGGTCAATGTCAGCTACTCTTGCTTTAATTTCCTGAAAGACCTCGGTCGTCTCTTTGCTTGCTTGTAGGCATAGGCGCAACTTTGACATATCAATCAATGACTGCGCGTTCAGGAGTAATCCGAGATTAACCGGCGTGTACCTGTCAGAGTTCTTCTGCAACCATTCCAGTTCTGATACAACGCTTTGAATGCAGTCCTGTGCTGAACTGGTGTCTCCGCAATTAATCAAAGCGTTAATTCCCACCAGCTTCATATTAATGTCGTCTAGCTTGGCTATAAGTCCTGGGTTTGCTCCATGTCTGTCGCTTCTACATGTTAACTGGAAGGGAACGCTTCCAACATGATGCCGGAGTAAGTGAGTAGCTACAAACAGTGGGATACTTTTTGCCGTAACCCAAAATATTTGTGTTCTGGCTGGAGAGTGTTCAGACTTGTAGATGCTGAGAAGGGATTGTTTACTAGTTCCTAGGAACGTCATTTCGCATGCTTCACGCATGAGTGATTCATCGGTAATTTTTCTTACCGATACATAATAGTTTCCCATAAATTTAATTGATTTTTTGATGAGAGTTAAATACAAACGCAAATGTATAGATATCTTTTAAATAAAAAAGAAAGAGGTGCTAAAATTGCACCTCTAAAAATGTATTTTTAACACTTGGTATTTTGTTGTTTTTTCTAATTTTTGAATAATAAATTTCTGTATTAGTGCTTGTTAGCATAGGATTTCCAGAATGTAGACCATGTTTCCTGTATTCTATTAATGCATTTCTGAATTTACATTTTTTAAACAATGGGTTGCAAGAGCCATAACTAACGCTTTCAATTAACTCTGCCGGAGGTGATTGATTACGCATAAATTTCATGGCATTCATTATTAACAGATATTCTACAGGAGCTTCATACTTTAGAAAGTGTCCAACTCTGGTTTCCTCAAACTTCCTCTTTATTCTTTTTCTTCCGGGTGTTTTTAACGCACTTTTCTTCTTCTTTGCTGTCATCTTGCTTCTCTGGTTCTTTTACTTCCTCAACCTGGACAGTGTTAACGACGTGTTTTCTTTCTCTTTGCTTTAAGGACATGGCTTCATTTTCAGCCATGACCTTTGAATCTTTGATAAAATTGTGTATTTTCATTTTAAACCATATATGTTAGTGATAATTCTGTTGTTACTCCGTGATTATTGCAATACCTAACGATACAATCTCTACTTCCTCCCTGAATAGTACATCTCCAAACTGTCGAATAACTTGAAACTGTTGTGCTGAAGTTGACAGCATATGTCGGAGGGTCAATTGAGTTAGGGATTCTAAAGACTGTTCCTGAATGCACTATTGTCACTTTCCCTTGAATTGATACAATATTACCAATTTGCCGGATATATAAACCTCCACCAATATTTATCCAGCCGGTATCTTTTAATTTCTTCTGGTAGTCATCTCCGTATGTTGCGCCGATATTAGTACAGATTATTCGCTTATCAGCTTCTGTCTTAGCCATATCGGATAATTTATTAGCCAGTGTTGGTACTTTGTCTGTTACTTCAGAAAGTGAAACTGCACCAATATGTCCCCGCAGTGCTTCTTTAGTGATACTGCCGCATATGAACTGGGAAAGACCTCCACCTAAAAGTGAAAAGGTTTTGTCCGCTACTTCAATGGTGTACACGTCATCTGCATTGGCTTTACTTTTCATATCCGTTGCGTGCGTTGTAGATAAAACGTATTTCTCGGATAATAACTGCCCACCTTCTTTGATTGTCGGTCCAATATCTACAAACTGCTGGGCTGATATAGATAAGCTGCCGATAGAGTTGTTGATTCTAAAAATGCTGTCTGCATTAGAGTCAAATCCGGATTTAGCGATAATAACACCATCTCTGTCTTGCCATGACAATGTTCTGATGAGATTTGTGTTCGACTTTAAATAATCGCTTTTGAGAATAATGTCTTGGGAAAATAGGGGAGTATTGATATTCACCTTTGCGTCTTTTCCCAGTACTTCTAAGAGAGCCACGCTTTTGCCATTACCTATAACAGTATTCCGGAAATGAGAGTTGTCTCCAATCATATTAATCAATACACCTCCATTGTTTGTGTTATCCAAAGCGTTGTAAATGGCTGAATCTGTAATCGCAATGCCGCCAAATGTTCCCTTGATGGATGCTATAGGCTTTTTAAATTCGCATAACTCCCCTGTAAAGATTGCTACTACTTCATTATTTACCAGAAACTTGTACCCTTCTGTTTCGGATATGATAAACTGGTAGGTGCTTCCTTCTCCAACTCTTGATTGTACAATCAAGTTGCCGGCATTGTCATAATACATTTGACCGGTACTGTTTCCAGTCTGAACTTTAAAGCGTTCGTTGCTTACAATAGCCTTCTTTACATTAACTTCCCCGTTGAATGTAACTTTGCCATTTACTTCTTGTGCTCCAGTAGAAGAGTTAAGTAAAAGAGCATATCTGGACAAGAAAGCGTCTTTCATGCGTTTTCCGCCAGTTTCAGTAAGTGTTATTGCTTCAGGAATGATACCGGTTATTGGATCTGGAACAGTAGGAACTCTCGTACCTATCCCGCAGTCATAAATATTTCGACCTAATTTGTCTGTGCCATTTTCATATGCTACAGTTTCAGCTCTGTTTTGTTCATATATGTATTGGGGAAATTGTGTTAGTGATGATGCGCCTGGAAAGTGTCTTAGTTTTCCATTCAGATACACATAACCTTCTGAAATATTGGCTCCATTAATTTCACATCCACTCATAATAAAGTTATCACATCCTTCAAATATGCTGGAAAATGCTAAAGCCAAGTCTTGAAGGTTGATAATGTCGTCTATGTAAGTGTATCGTCCACCCGTTTGTGCTTGAAATTCTTTCATTATTGATTAAAAATTATTTTGTATGTTTTCCCTGCAACTTTATATCTGTCAACGATATATGATACCATTGCCGTGTATTCTATTTCGCTAATCAGCCTTGTGTCTATTTGAGGCGAATATACGATGAAGCTGCAGTCATTCTCGTCTGTGGTTTCATCATGATAATGTAACGCTTCACTACCTTTGGGGGCTTCGGATTCATATTTAAGCAACATGTTGTCAGCTTCTATAATGTCAGCCGCCTCCCAGTATGCCGCAACTCCGTTTCTCTTTCCATTTTTGATGGCTATGGAATTGGTCTTATTGGCAAAGTATTTTCTAAACTTTCTGTTTAGATACCATTCGAATTTGATTATCTGGGAGGTCATATTTGCTTCGATGAGCGTTTCATTTGCCCATTCAGAGAAAGAGCCGTTGGCTGTTTGTAAAGGTTTGCATAATGCTTGCAAATATAGAATATACTTTCTTCCTCCTAGATAATGCGGAACGAGTTGGTTTATGACTTTATCAAAATTGATAGCATATCTCATTCTGTTTCAATTTTAAGTATGATGGATTCTCTCCATGTCTGCAATGATTCTTCTAGCCCTTCCTTGGAGCTTTGTTTGATGAAACCACTATTGGGGACAAACATGCGGTCAATTTTCTTTTCATAGCTTGTTACATTACCTTCTTCATCTTGCTCTGTCGGTATCAGTAGATTGTCATCATTATATTGAGCTACAAATATGCCCTGGAAATCACTGGAGTTATCTATATATACGTCTGTAACATGTTCCGCCTGTTGAATAGCGTCGATTACTTTCTGCACATAGATATTACCGTCAAATTCGATATTGGCTATAAAGTTGTTCAGAGAGTTCTCGATGTTTGTATAGACCTCATCCTTACTTATGGCTCCGTCATAATATACGGTAACTTTAGGGATTAAAACATCTCCGTTTCTGCTGACTACATTAATGCTTGTTCCAGCAAACTTAATCTGGTCTATATAAGAACGGACTGCAAGCATTTCGTTATCGTCTATTCTAGTAAAGCTCCCAGCCTCACCGGTAGCCACTTTCAGTAATAGTATTTTGTCATAGAATCCGTCAGATTGATATTCTGAGTAGCTGACCTTAGTAACTACTCGTTTAGCCTCATCAATATTAGCGTAGGAAAACTGTGTTCCTTCATCATTGATAACCAATTTGTCTCCTGACTGGTATTTAAGCAGTGCGCTTGCGTAGTAGGCTGGAGTCCCATTCACTCTATATTGTAATTCTCTTGCCATATCTACTTTAAAAGTGTCCATGATGTTCTCAAATACCCAAATACAAGCCGAGGTGGTCCATGTAATTGCATTTAAGATAGACATCTTGGAATCATTAGTCACTTCGGTTGCTTCCAGATATTTATCTCTGGTTTCTTTTGCTTCGTTATATATTTCCGTTAATGAACGTGCCATTATTCTTTTGTGTATATTTTATCGTTAATAATGAATTTCCATGCACCCGCATCATTCCAGTCCGGTTCATTTATAATCTGGAGGATAGCGTTCATTCCAGCTTCTGATGGCTCCTCACTTAAATATACAGTGCAATTTCTTCTTGTCCCATAGTCGCTGACAATGTATAATAAATAATTGTCAAGTATATCTTCATTGGCGAAACCTACATTTTTCAGATTTAATTCTTGTAGGCTCATGTCATAAATAGGAGAGAGGTCTGATATTGACGAACCTTCTAGGTCAACTATCACTGTACCATCAAACAAGAATAGTCCTTTTAGTGAGTTTCTGTTTGAGCGGGATACGTATTCATCAACGACAATTGGGGCGATTGGGAAAATGTCTCCATTAAGCTTAGATGAATCAAGTGTCATTAGATTAAAGTCCCCATATATCTTGATCCGGCGTTGCTCAACAGTATTGTCGAAATAATGCGATAAGCTAACCTTGTTATTACTTAATACTACATCTTCCAAACCACTGTTATCTCCCCAGTCTATTTGCATAGTTCCATCTCCGCTGATAGATAAACAGGATAATGTACTGTCGGGAGATATGTGGCAAATAGCTCTTAAACTATACTGTGACTCTTTATTATACACATGCCGGGAGCCGTTACTTGGAATAATTTGGTTGTTATTTATTTCGTTCACAATACCATCATTAATTACATAATAGTCATGATATTCTAGTTCCATCCCAGGTTTCAAATCTGTGTTCATCGTAAGCCATGTATTGCTTATCAAAAGGTCGAATAGCCCCTCTATAGAACCATAAAGATGTATTGCTACATCAAAAATGTTTTGTCCTGTCTTTATTTTATATTTCGCCATCTTCGTCCACTTTTGAATAATCTAAATCAAGATATAGCTGTTTTGTTTCAGTATCAAACTCGGCCCCTTTAACATTAACCCGGTCAGCCTCAAACTCCTTTTTGATGACATAGGAAAGATCCGTATAGTTTATATTACTATGTAGCCATTGTATTAGGCCGACACCACTTAGAGGGTATCTGTAATTATTAGTAGGAATACACTTTAATAATAGATTGGAGTTTTGCTGATTTACTTTGATGATATTTACATCAGTTTCATTGCCGGAATATATGTCCACATACTTGCCATTGAAAGAGATGAAGAAGTTGTTTTCTGATATAGTGATTAGCTGGGAGGCATACACGTTCTTCTTTTCTTTACCATACAAACCAGTCCTAACTAAGAACCATTCTGTTCCATCTACAGGGTTTACAATAAATGAGTAACTTTGATCCGCATACAATCGCTTCACTCGTATATAAAATTCCTTGTACATAGGAGTATATGGGATAACTATATATAACCCATTCAATTTTATTTGAGATTCAGGGAGATGCCAAGGAACGGTAATCTCGCCATATATGTATCGTGATAGCCCTAAAGGGTTATCCACCCATTTAAAAAGACGGGTTGTGATCGAATTTTGAGGTTCGATCACAATATCGCCTGTATTTATATTTATTTGAATATCTTTTCTCATTAATTAATTACAAAGCAAAAATGATAATTTACAAATCCTACTGATTTACAGTTTGACTTTTGAAGTAACCGCTATTTAAACCCCAGTATTTAGTATGTATTAAGCCTATTTCGCCCGAATATGGCTATTTCAAACGTAAAGTTTCTCGATCCGCGTGTTGCATCCACTATCCTTACAACAAAATATGTGTCATATCTATCGCAGAGTATACCAAAAATATGTGCCGAATCATCCTGTCCATACGGAGTACCCGTAATAGATACAAAATATTGGCTATGTCCTATCTGATGGTCTATTCTGTAATAACCCTGTGAGGTATTATTACAGCTGACATTACCAGCTCCCTGCCCCCAACTACTAGACACCCCTCCGCCAGCTTCACATCTTCCAGCCCACAAAACACCCGGAGAGTCCCAAACTTCTCCTGCACGCTGAAAAAAATGATGAGGCCCTATTGATCTAATTGCAAATTTACTATTAACATTAGCTAAAATATCTAGGCATACATTGTTTTCCCCGTAGCTGTCAATATTAATACCTGTATTACCACGTCCGTCAGGGGAGCTATCTATTCGCATATTAATAAGCGAGGAATATAATCCTCCTAAAGTTAAAGAGCGCCCGTCTCCACTATCTACTTCAATCCCAAAATTAAAACCAGAAGTTTTAAGCTTATTGCCGTCTATTATCAGATTCCCAATTTTTCCATTATCAGCCTCTATCCTCCCCTTGAACGTATACTTTTCATTAATCGGATCAAGCTCGAAAACCATTTCATCATTCAATAGCGCAAAGATTCCTGTACGTTTTGTTCCATCTTCCTCTATCAAGCAATCTCTTCCCAAGACTATGCCGGTCAATTTACCGGTTTCTTGATCCCTTTTGCCAGAAAATATTTTAGGAGATACAACATATTCGCCTCCTATTTCTGTTTTGTTTTCTACTTTATCCCAATCATTAACCCAATCGGGGAGCAAGCCATTCTGCATATCGTTTTTGGCTTCATCAGAGAAATTATTCCATGAAAGTTTAACGTTCTCTCCGAAATGTACCCCATCCATATCCCAGTAAATCTCACCATCCGCTATGGCCCCATTGCCATCAGCATCAAGTCTCCACTTATGCCCACGAATCCCCTGTGAACTAATGGTTATGTCGCCGGATGATTTGGTAAACCCCGAATTAACTAAGGTTCCTTTAAAGATTGCGTCTTCATTGAACTTCCATCCAGCAATAATAGAATCATTTATAGATGACAAAGAAAATATCGTTTTGCCATCTTTTTGTCCGACCAATTTAGCCTCATGTTCGGTACTGTATAGATATATGCCACTATTTTCTTCAATAGCACTAACAATACTGGACGGGCTTGTCTGGCTGATATCAGTTGTTGACATGTAGATACCTGAAGCGATATCATCTGAAACCAATACAACATGTGTAGAAGCCAACTTCTTTTCAGACATATTCCAGCCTGATATTTGATTTGTAGACCCTAAAGAGAAAACTTGTCTGATCTCATCGCTGGTAATTACTGGAAGATACCCCTCAATTCCATACGAGTTAGCAGATGTATAGAACATACAGACACCGCCTTTCTCTTTAACATAAGATTTATGATTGAATGCGTTGTCAATTTCTTCTAATGTGGAAAGATCAAACGGGCTGATTCCTATATAATGCTTGGAAGAATCTAGTACTAAATAGTCTGAATGCAATAAGTTCTCTCCAAGACTCCAACCGCCTATATTGCCCGATATAGAAGTTATATTCCCTTCAAAGTAAGCGGAGCCATCTCCGTTTAGCCGAACTTTTCCTTTAGAAAATGTTGCATCTCCACCCTTTTGAATAGCCCAAATGATTTCTCCTGAATTATCTTCGACTTTTATAGTTCCTTCAGATAGTATTTTAAATAACCTATCGCTGCTCTGTATTCCTTTGGTATCTATCTCCCAACCGCCAATGTTGCCACCATTTTCATTGATATGAAAAATGTCTTCTCCTTCTTTGTAACCATATATACCGGCAGATGCCGCATCCGGCCCAATATACACACCAGTAAGAGAATTTAAACCAGCCTCATTTACGACTTTTTTCCCTACAAATATTTTTGGAGTAATGAGATAAGTGCTTCCGATAGTTGTCTTATTATTCTCCCAATCCTGTATCCAGTCTAGCATCGTGCTTTCTCGGATGACGGAAAACTGGAAGGTGATGGTGGAGTTGTAGCCCTCGTCGGACTCAATATCAAAAATAAGATAACCACTAACTACATTGTTGGGGATTGCAGTTAATAGAATACGTTTAGTATATTCGTCAATTGTCGATATCTTATAAGCAATGCTGTTATTACTTGATGTTTTATGGGTTAACTCATATTTTGCCTTTTTTTCTCCGCGTTTTAAGGAAATATCGGTATATGCGGAGTTTAATTGTGGGTTATTACCATCGTAATCAGCTTTGATAACACATGTATTTGGCGAAAACGACACAGAGAAAGCATCGTTTATCGCCGATAATGTTATTATGTTTTTTGCAATGTTTACTACCATTTGTCTTTTTATTGAAGAATAGTTGATAGGCTGGGTGATTGGTTATGTCATTTCTTCTTTCGTCAGCAAAGGAAACCATAAAACTTACCGTTACTTAATATTGCCATAATTATATATCTATTTCATTTACATACTCTTTTGGAGCATCTATTTCTATAAAATGCTCTGGTAGCTCTAGCAATGGTTCTGAAAGTTTTTTTCCATTGAGATAATAAGTATATCCCAAATACATTTCAGGGCCGAAGATATTGCTATCGGATACTCTCTGTATGACCTTTCCCTCGGAAGCGATCAAGTGAAAACTAGGAGTATTGTCTCCTATAATAATTTTCCTCTGTTCCATTTTTTATTCATATATTATTTACATATTATTACCAAGTTCAAGGAGAACTCGGTTATTACTTCTTTTGATGAACTCAAATACTTTACAAACAATCTAGTAGCTCCCAATAATCCTGATGTTGGTTTGTCCTATGGAGCGTTTTTGGGATGTGTTAACCTAGAAAGTATAACATTAATGCCAAACATTAAACGACTTGACAATAATATATTTAATGGATGCATCTCTTTAAAACATATTGATATACCAAATACAATACAGTATATTGGGTCTGATATATTTATGGGGTGTACATCTTTAATGACCGTAAATCTTCCATTAGAGTATATGCCTACAGAGTTTCCTAGTGCTATATTCAGAAACTGCTCCTCACTGACATCATTAATAGAAATACCAGACACTGTAACATCAATTGGAATGGCTGCATTTATGAGTTGTACCGCAATGGCTGGTGTCAAAATGTTAGGGAAAACTCCGCCTAGTTTGGGATATGGCGTATTTAATGATACGACATTCCCTATATATGTTCCCCTAGAGGCGGTTAGCGCATATAAAACTGCATCCGGGTGGACCTCTTTGGTTTCTAGGATTGTGGGTTACTAATTTTCTACCAGAAAGACTATGGATACATCTTGATAGCTTATTAACGTACATTGTCGGGGTTTTCATCAAAATCATATTCAACTATTTTATTAGCATAAGCAGACCAGTTGGTGGCGGTTCTATATGTTGACAAACTTCCAACAGGAACGTAGATTGCCACCAAATTATCACCATTCATGGAATATTTTAACGGTTGAACGGTTGGTGGGAGTATTGATTTCATATACGCATATTTAAGTCCTGAACTACCAAATGAAAAATCAATGGATAATACCGAAGCGGGAATCACTATAGAGACAAGGCTTACACACCCGTTGAAAGCGTTACTGGATATGGATTGTAGGTTTTCAGAAAGAATAACGTTGCTAAGTTTTGTGCATCCTCTACAAATGTGTCCTTCTATAGTATCAACTGCATTAGGAAGCACTAAGGACTCCAGCGATGAATTATTAAAGAAACATCCATATCCAATTGTCTTACATGATTCTGGAATTGTTATGGAAACAAGGCTAGTGCATTCAGAAAATGCAGCAGCGTTTATACCTGGAATATTATTGGTGCTTTTTATTGAACTAAAGTATTTGAGTTCATCAAAAGAAGTAATTTCCGAGTTCTCCTTGAACTTAGTACCCAAATTTGTCACTGCCGCAGCCTGGTCAACGGTTAGCTCTCCACCACTGCCCCAATTGCTTACACAAATAGATTTTACAACAGGGTCTTTGAAATCTACGTATGCTACACCGGTCATATTAAATAAAATATGTGGAAAATAGCTTTGAAGGTCATAAAGCATATCCGGGGAGTAATTTGCGCTACAAAGCAGACTTCCGCTCATAACAGGTATAATATCATTGTCCCTGTTCCCGTCGTCATTTATGCCGCAATAACCATCCTCCGCAAGCGCAAGAAGCATTCTCAATACATCAATGCTGTCATAAGCTCCATCAAACCCTTTCACCCTTATATATTTAAGTTGGTTTCCACTTGTAGAACGTATCGTTTGTATATGTTTAAGAAAATCATTATTTGTATCGCAATCTTCAATCCAAAGGTCGGTAATTTCAGCCGGATTATTAACTGTTAATTTTGCGTTAGAGTAGCCGATCATCTTGATCTTACTTGCCCCATTATTATAATTCACTCTTACCAGATTAGAATTCGCTTCCGGCATTACGCTAATAATATCATCTGAATTAATTGATAAGTCGGTAATATCTGTGAAAGTAGATAAGTCTAATACGATCTGGCTTCCTACAAATGCTGCTGTATTGAAGATTCTTAATGTGTCTGGAATGGTGATAGTGTCCAGTGAAGAACAGTCAGCAAACTCATTTGTCAGAGATGTTATTTTAGTATATGCCAGCTCATCAAAAGACTTTATATCGGTTCCTGCAAAAACATTTCCTAGTGCCGTAATATTTTCCATCCGGCTCTTACTCGTACCTGTTCCATCGCCCCACGTAGCAGCGCACAATGCACTTACCAAGCTATCAATAAAGCGGATATAGAACTCTCCACTGATATTTAATTCTAGCTTCTTAAACGTTGCTCTTAATGATTCGACCGTATCTTCATATGCGCTAGAATCAATGTTAAGCGTACCGTCAAGTACTGGAAGGTCATCTTCTCCGGACAACCCTTCGCTACTTAGACCACTATATGTACCGTCAGCTAATTCCACTAACTTTTCCAGTATCAATGAATTCTCGTATGATTCCTCAAAACCAACTGCTCTGATACGTTTAAGAGCATGGGCAGCGCCTTGCCCTTCTTGTGCGTTCATAACATCGACAAGTAACTCCATCGGCTTCATTTTGATGCAGTCAACGATAAAGAAATCACTTAAAACCGGTTTGCATAATTCTATTCCAACCCCATCGTTTGTGAGAAGAGGGTAGTTGGATAATAGCAAGTATTGGTTGTTCGCACTAAATTCAATCAATTCAAGACCGCCACCGGACGGTAAGCGTATCTGGGAAAGAGAGGTTCCATCGGCATGAACTTCTTTTAAGTGAGTACAAGCTGTCAGATTTAAGTTTCCGCTAAGAGTTGCGATATTAGATAATATCAATTTTTGCAAAGACACGCAATTAGAAATTGTCAACGAAGATATAGAAATAGTGATCGGTTCTGTTTTATGCCCAAGGCGTATATCGCGCAACATTCGTCCTTGAATAATCATGGAGCCGGTAACGTTCTTATCATGCCAATCGCCAATATCCTGCAAATATGATGCGCCTTGTATCGCATTCTGCTGGTCTCCGGAACCGGATAATTCAATCTCCATTTCACATACTTCACCGGCCTTCGTTCTTTCACCACGAATAATACTTGTACCGTTCGCGATTGCCGGATACATATCCATTGCAGGTGTTAGTTGGTATTTAATGGTATTTCCGGCTGCACGGACGGTAATGGTGTCTGTTCCGTTTGCAGAGAATAAGCCAAAGGAATATTTCGACATCATGTATAGGATACGTTTCGTCACCCAGCGTTGTTCGGCAAGATAGTGGTCGCCCAAAGACTGAGTGATAGGGTCTGTATCGTTTGAGTATCTTCCTTGGTTGTACGCTAGTTTTCCATATTCATAACAGTATTTTGCATCAGCGTTGAAGGCATTTGCCGGGAAATATTCCTGCGCCTGGTCGAAGAAATACTTCTGATAAAATGCATATATCTTCTCCAAATCATTACCGGACTTCAAACCACCAAGAGTTTGCATAGCTGTCATGGACTTGCGCATATTTGTTATTTTCTCATTTGGGAAAGCAAGCTCCATCAAGTTGAAGAAGTTGTTTGTTTCACCATTCCAGATGGCAGCTCCGGTTTCATCTAGGTCATGTGTTTCAACACTGTATTCTTTATCCGGTAAGCCTCGGTTAGTCGTATCAAAACGGGTATCTGCATCATCCACACGCCAACGCCATCTTGAAGTTTCTGTACCGAAGGAATAAGGATAAGTGTTTTTTGCCCTTTCGTCAGTTCCGGCGTTAAATTCCACGTTATTCATGAAGAATAGGCAGTCTTCAATATCCCAATACGACGGGGCTTCTAATCGGAATTTAGCGATGCGGGCGTTTATAAAGAGGGTGTTTAATTCGTCATTGTTCTTTCCTGTAAGGTCGGAAGCAGATAAACCATAACTATTGTCTACAAGTTGAGTTATCAGGTTAACTTGTCCTTCCCCAATATCGGACGGCATGAATAGCCCTTCGGCTGACTCAAAGTAATAAACATTATACTGGTTTACATCACCTTCTTTCGCAATCCAAAATTCGCAAGGTTCGTTCTTGTAGTTCGCTAGCTGTGCGTTTAATTCGGCTAATGTTCCATCAAAAGGCCGCAATCTCGGAGAGCATTGGTACACGATATTATATGCTGGAATGAACAGAGGAATACCTTCTACAGTACCCTCAGCAAAGTTCCAAGAATTAGCTCCGTTATACTGCCAAGCCTCTTTGTCTTCATTGTAAACGATGTAAGGCTTGTTCGGATTCCAAGGCACACGGAAAAGTGTACATAATGGTGAGTTATCCGAACCTTCAATACTCATCATGTTTGGATAAGTATCTGTATTATAACCGAAAGTGTCAGCATCTCCCTTGTCTGGGCCGAACGTGTACAAACCACGGAAGATATAGATTACTTCCCCTTCATCGTTGATTTGTTTTTCAAAGCAGACGAAAGGAGCTTCCCATACCGATACGCGTACTTTCTCGTCCGCCTGCATCGCTTCGTTCAGGATACCGACTTCACGTACCAGATCGGTATATGAGTTGACCGCACCAATTTTATGTGATTGCATACTGGAAGCATAGTTCTTCTTTGCTGTAAACTTACGCCCGGCTGGAAGATTAGGGGTCATCGCCCATTTTGCCCCGGCTGCCGAGACAGTTCCGTCGGCATAGGTTATCACAGATAGTTTCTTATCCAGCTGATAGCGGGTATTCCATATCCAATATTTCATTGAAGAAGTACCTTGTCCCTTCCCAGTTACGTTACTGATTGTGACATTCCACTCTGGATGATCGTAGAACAAGACTTCAAGATTGCCAACACGTTGTGTTTGGTCAGCCATACTGGGGATAGTGTTATCGAATACGAAGACGTTAAACTGGTCTTTTGTATTCTCAAAATCAATTTCTGAACCATGAGAGTCAAGAATATCATTATCCTCAGTTTCCTGCTGCTTAGAGTCAGTTGTAACCAGCCAATTAATGAGGTTTCTTAAAACCCCCTGGGAGGTCAAGCCTAAGTTGTATTCACGTATGCCATATATATCGACATCGGCATAATCAGAACCTATTATAATGTTTCCAGGGTGAGCAAAGTAATCGTTATTCTCATACGTAAACTCACGGTTTTTTCTGCCATTGATATATAAGATACAGAGGTTAAATTCGCTATGTCCATAAGCATCTGGTAAAATAGTCAACGTTAGTCTTGTGCGTTTGCCTTCAAACGTATGCAAGCTTTGAACATCATCGTTTTTAAGAGACTGTGTGTGCATGATGATGTCGTCAGCATAAATGTTCAGACCGACAAATGAGTCTCCTGAAGGGCTTGATATTGTAATAATTGGTTCTGAGTAGTCTGTTACGTTATCAATCTTATAATCAATTTCAAAAGTTTTACCGGTACGGGCACATTCCGCAGAGAAAGGTGCATAGTTCATCTCCAGTAATGAACCTGCCATTAACCGGAGTGCTTTATTACCATCCTCATCCGATTGCCACCCATCGTTACCCCAGTTCATATTCTCCCAAATACCGTCTATTACAGTGCTGTCGATTTCGTTGATGATTTCTTGTCTGTTTCCTTGGCGGTTAGAACGAGTTTTAGGATTCAGGTAGAATACGGCTCCGGCAGTTGCGGAATATCCTAATGAATTGTTAACTTGGAAGGTCATTGGAGAAGATAACTCTGCACCATCATCGTCTATGATATAGGTAACTATTTCGAAATCAGAATTATCCATAGTCTCAATTTCCATTGGAAATGAGAACGTGTGTTTTGTTGAACAAGCAATACTATTCTCATTGGAAGTGAATACACTTTCGTTGTCTCGCTTAATGGTAAAATGCGCAGAAGTATTAACGTTATCCCCGTCATACATAGTGTAATCAAACAGAATATTTTCCGTCCAGTTGGTAGCTTTTGGAAGTACGTTATTTATCGCTATTAATTTAGCTTGTTCTCCGGCTACCGCACAAATGACATTGAACGAGATCGTTTTTGTCTTAATGGTTCCGTCAGAGTTTGAAATGTATGCAGATATATTGTACACTCCCGTAACCCCTGGATGGATAACGGAGTAATTGTATGCTGTTTCAGTATATACGAATGTACCTAATGGAACCTGATAAGATTCGTTATATCCTTTTCCGGTAACATTGACATACAAAGTTTTAGAGACGTTACCACCGATATTTAGAGGCAAGGTAATGTCACCAGTGTAAGCAGTCCACCATTTGAAATTACTAGCGTCAATCGATAATGATGTTAATTGCACAGTATACACAAAAGCTGGAGTAGTAACCTCCGTTACTTCACCAGTAACCTTTATCATAATGTTGTTAGCACCAGATGTCAGAAATTCTGCTACATCTATATTGATTGGGGAATTGGAATTTATATATATCTGTTTTACAACCACATATTCAGCGCTGTTACTGGTTCTGACGGATATTTCACACTTACCGCGCTCACCTGTGTTTTCGTAGGGCTCATTCGGATTATATCGTTCTTGAGAAATAAAGGTGAAGTTCAAATAACAAGGTTCACCCTTACTTGCGGATATATTCTTACTATCCAGGTTATTTATGATTCGAAGATTTCTTTGAACTCCACCTGCAGCCGCTCCACCATTGATTAGAATATACGAAATAAGGTCGTCAAAGGTATTGATAGCAGCCCCATCGCTTGTCTCACCGGTAGGCAGGAAGGCATTCTTTCTAGGAATCCATATACCATCCTCAGATATCATTACACTGTTATCTTCAGGCTCGTTGGCTGAATCGTCCACGTTTTCAACGTCGCCAAGGTTCTTTACCGAACTTGATTCATTTATTTCCCATACACCTGCACCTTTATATCGATATTCTGTTCCCCTTTCTCCTTCCTCTGCCACGTAGACAATACATCCGGGGTCAAGACGTTCCTCTGGTATAGCATCACGTTCAGCGATTGTGTTGACAGTCTTATAGCCACCTTTTCCATACTCTGAGAAATGTGTTGGGTATTTGTCGATGTCTGTGAATGGTAGAATAGGAGATGAAATGTTTGTGCCTTTTAAATCTTTCATTTAATTTCAATACTTAGGATTCCGGTTTGGATTCCGTTTAATCTAAAAATTGTATAGCTTTCAGTGTGCCCGTATGTGTTTGTAATCTGGCGAATCTCTTCATTCCAGTCGGAATTTCTTAGTCCAGATATCCAAAATTGGATGCCGGAAACCATTGATGTTGGGATAATATAGTAGGGGTATTTGCCACCAGTACAATCAAAATCAGTTGCTGATTGAGTTCGCTGTGCCCAGGTAGAGGTTAATGCTAAAATCTGGCTATCTGCAATTGTATCGCTATTAAGCACTCCATAGTATTTATTCAATCTAAATGATGCGGATACACTTCTGGAAGCGCTTACCCCGCCCGATACTGCAGTTAAGGTATAGTTCGTTGAAGAAGATACGCCGAAGTATTGCTTAGTGCGATCATCAATAGGAATAGCTTCCCCGTTAATGTTTTGTGAGTTTACTTCGCGGTCATATGCCCAGTTCAGGTTTACATTCACCGATTGCCCAAGCTCATATGTCCCTCCTCCAGTAAACGATGTTATGGAGAAGGGGAATACTTTGGCCATCAACGATTGAATGTCCTTTTCGTTTGTGTTTATTTGTTCTACGACTTGGTTGAATTCGTCAGCGGAAAGCTTTCCTTCTGGTGTTTTTCCTTGATTCTCAACCTTGTTTCCAAATTCTAATGCCATTATTTTATGTTATGAAAATACTACTGGGAATGGGTATGGGAATGCGTTGTTGTTTTCTTTGGCAATCAATGCGCAAGCATACATGTCACTTCCTGAAATATTATAGTTTAATTCAATTGACTGTTTTGTTGTGTCTATAGCCTCCTGGATAATATTGCCTTGCGAGTCAATAATCTCTTCCCACCATCCCACTACAGGATTATCAATGTTCGGAAGAGTGTATTTTTCCCACTGGAAGGTAAAGTTTTCGTTGATGAAGTCTTGATCCAATAGTTTTCCCTGATAATACACATTAGCGTTAATAATAGTGCTACAGTCCCCATTTTTAAAGGACTTTCCACGTGAGGATTCCAGTTCTATACTATATCCGATAACATACAGCTTTTTAAGAGTAATAGTAGAGTAGAACACTTCTTGGTTTGCCGTAACTTCATATTTTATAGTTAGGACATTTTCTTTATTCCAGTATTCACCATCTGGCGAGATTGTGATTGTTTGTCCTGTTTCACTTTCAAATAAATGATATTTATTATTATACAGGTAATACCATTTTCTATCGCTTTCTTGCGCTACATTGCTTTCTATTGCAGAAAGTTCTATTGATTTTGGATAACAGTAATAAGAATCTGGAGAGGTGTCGCCGATCATCATAAAGGCGTCTGTCCCGTCTATAGATACGCTTTTGGTTTGCAATTCACTCTTAACCTCATCATCAATATTTCCCCATCCGACTGTTACGTTATCTCCAAATCTGACATCCCCATCCTCATCCCATTCTATATTTCTATTTGCCAGATAACCGGAGCCGTCTTGTCTAAGAAGCAATGACTTTGATCTTGTACCAATACTACCTTCTCCGTCGTAGTTCAATTGTAGCAATGGGTTCTGAATGGTTCCTCCGATACCTCCACGATTAAACCAAGCCCCATAGTCTTCGGTTATATTTAGAATAGAATCGGTAGGTTGGTATTGTGTGGCGAATTCACCGGATTCAAGCTGTGGGGCTGTAAATAAGAACAAGTCCTGTTCTGTTTCTGATTCATTGAAAGTTGGAGAAAGGGAGATTAATAGCTTTTCTCCAGGCGTACCTTGTAATAAATCGAAAGAGACGTTATGTCTGATCCATTGGCATGTATCTTTGTTTTCTACGATAAACGATCCGACTATATATCCATTTTGAGATATGTTTATTGTACATGAATTAAAGGCATATATCCAGCATGAAAAACAATATTTTTTATTGATTTTATTGTTTAACCATTCTTCGGATTGTGCTATTAATGTGATTGTTATATTGGATTTATATATATGTCCAATACCAGTAGGAGAGGAGTGTCCTGTTTCTTTTTCCACACTGGAGGTAAAAGATGCATCTAGCGAATTAACGAATACATTTCTGTGTATTTTGCCGGCATAGAATGTTGAAGCAAATCCATTTTCATCTCCAGCCGTTAACGTTCCGGATATGTTGACCGACTTTGAAGCATACAATTTTTGCAAATATCCTCCATAGCCACTTAATCTTCCGAATACAGGATCAACAATACCGTTCATCTTACCGATTCTGACATGAGATGCATTAGAGAAAGTTCCTACACTTGACTGGAGGATGATATTAAAGTCGGCAATCCACACTTCGTCATCTTCAGTTAGGCTGTCATTGATATTGAGAACAAAAGACCTAAGATGTCTCCCAGACCAGTCTACGGTAATCGTGTGAAGCTTATACTCCCATTCTGTAGAAACTTCTGTTTGGACTTCTCCATCTACTCTGGAACCATCTGAATATCCCAGCGTGCCGGTTATGTTGTATAGCTCACGGCTTGCTTTTATCTTATATGACACGATTACCCTGTCAGGATTCTCTACATACTGGTAAAACTCTTGTTTTAGACCAATTACTCCATCGTATAAGTCGCTGTTTCTGGTAAGATGGCATATTCTGTTTACGTCGTTATCAGATTTGATGTACTCCGCTTCTACATACCCAGAACCTTCAATTATATATTGTCTGGTAGAATCAGAGAAATCAGGGCTAGCAATACTTTCCGGGTAACAAAAGCTCATGTTTTTCCCAATTCCATCGATAACATCCATATATGGAGACTGGGGGGCCGTGGCCGTAAGGTGTATCGCTCCGGACCTGTCTTCATCAAATAAGTTAGCTACCCTGATGAAATCGAGTATTTCGTTACTCTGTGGAGCATTACCTTCCAGAAGGGCTCCTATGAAATAATGTCTTTCCTTAACTACCTCGTCTTCTGTAATGCTGTCTGTTCCACTTGAAAGTACGCACATAAGCGTATATACAATATTATTCCCGTCTTGATACTGCCTTCTTACAATATCTCCAGTCCTTAATCCTTGTATCTTTTTCGACTCCGGGTCGATGGAAACCTTAAATTTCTTATAATTAAATACTGCCATTATGCAATTTCTTCTACTAAGTCACCTGAACAAGAATCACTAACCCAAAGAGCACCGTTTGTCGTATAGCTTTTTTGCACTTCCATCTCATACACTCTCATTTTCTTTCTAACGGTAATGCTGTCAAATACGGCTTGTATTCCGCCATATAGTTTATCTTCCCCAATTAGCCATCCATGTCCTAGGAAGCCGCTTGAAAAATTAAAAGAGCTAAGAGTGCCTGAAAAGTAGGAGTTACCGCTATATCTTATGCCGTCAGTTATCCCTTCCAGAAATATATTATCGTCAAAGAATAGTGCATTTTCTATGAGACGAGTTTTATATCGTTCACTTATAATTGAAAAGCCGTCAGACTCTACCGGCTTGTTGAATGTGAAGAACTCTGCGCCGGTATCAAAATTGAGGCTGGCAGACCAAGATTGACTCTGATCTTTAAATAAGCTGGTGGTTTGAGCGTAATATATTTTGGACTCAATATATTCAGATACTGGAAGTTCCCCTTCTATGTGAATATAGGGCATCATTAAGACAGCTCTTTGATTCACATCGTCAGCATACAGTGCGGGTCCATTAGCGTCTCCCAACCTTATTTTCTTCAACGCGATAAAGCCACAATCTGAACCGGACTTATAATACGTCCACAAAACATCCGGAGCTGCATTACCACATCCGGCACGGAAAGAGTTCGGAAAGTAACCGTCTCCGTCCTTTGAGATTATCGTGTATGCGGAGTTGTGGTTCTTTATTCCAGTTTGTAGAGCTATGGCCAGTGTTGCCGCGTCATTGACACTATCCCCTAGATTAATAGTCTTTCCTGGAGCACAAAATGAAATAATATCGTTTGTGCCATTTCTTGCTTTGATAACATAAGTGTCACCAACCCTTATTCCATATCCTGCCAATAAAGACAAATCAGAAGCCAGTAATATAGAAATCTCTTCATCCTCTGTTATGTTGGAATATAATAGTTTTTCTCCTTTTATACCTAATTTAAAGCCATTTAAGGCGTTTAGTTCATCTTTTAGTATAACTTTGCCTTCAACGGTCATATTGCCGTAAATAGAAGCGTTTTTCATGCTCCAGTCGAAGTCTTTGGTGTTCGAGTTACCACTATGGTAGAACTCTTTATCATCGAAGAATATACCATCCTTATTAATCTTCAGGCTATCGAAATATAAATCTCCGTTAGCATAAATATCTCCTATAAAATTCATTTTGTCATAGGAGAAGTTCAGCATTTCATCGGCATGGTATATGATTCCCCTGTCTTTCAAAGATATACCTTCTTTGCTGATATCTAATCGTCCATATATGTAGGCAACTGGCTGGCTATCATAATGTGTCGTTTCAAAGATGGCTCTCCCGTCGTATCCGGCTTTAAACCCGAATAGTGCATCAAATTTATCGGTTGTAGACCCACCACCTCCAATTCCTTCCCCAAGAACACTGACTATTGAATCTGACCACATATATGCAGAGTTCTTCATCAATATGGTAGCATACTCCTTCATGGTTTCGTTGATAGCTTCTGTATCTATTTCGCCATCTTCGGTCAATGGAGGGTCGGAAAAGTCAGGGGAATCTACTTCGTTGGCTGATACCATTCCCTGGTACAGCCTTTTATATAGAATATACAAAGATGACTCTTTATCAAGGTCTTCTTCGATAAAGTTAAGTTTCGCTTCTGCCATTATTTGCGTATTTGAACTTTTTCAGTCAAGAACCCGGAATGAGAATTCTTGAATGAATTAATTTTAGATTTAAGTGCGACAAATTGCGCCATATTCATAGGTGGCTGGGGACCTAGCTGGGTGGTGGTCTTGATTTGGCTTATATAATCCAGCATATCCATCAGGATAGTGGCTAGCTCACCCCCTAGAACTGCATCGTCAGTACTATCTTTTCCACCAACATATACCTTTGTGTCTTGGACTTCTACTAAGGAACCTCCGAATTTAATTGTCGAACTTTCTTCTCCGGCAGTTATTTCAGAGTCACCATGTATAAGAGCGATTTTATCCGGATTAATGGTTTGTGAGCTTTTAACTTCTTCTTCAAACATGACTTCCGATACAATTGCGTCCTTTGTGTATGTGGTCTTAGAAGCATTTCCTGTCTTTTCCAGTTCGTCAATATCTGGAGAATCGGGATCGCTATCGTCAAACTTTTCTCTTTCAGACACACCTACGGTAACTGTTTCATGCGAATCTAGCTGGATAATGTCTACGTGGGAGTACATGGAAACATACTTGACTTTTGTTTCCGGATCAGTCACCATTACTACTTCGGAGTATAGCTTAGGAATGATAACCATGCTTTCCAAGTTGTTTTGGATGGCACTTAAACGAACCCCTTCGTGGTATCCGGTCCTTGCTCCGGAATCTCCCCATTCAACACTGGAGTATTCCTGTACGTCAATAGTCCCGGTTAAATCTCCGTCAGTATGTATCTTTGCAACAAATCCGGATATTCTTTGAGTGTCATATACCACCCCATTACCATTAGCAACAGAGTGGAGTGCTATTTTTTGTATCGCGTCCCGTATTGATTGATTATTTCCTAACTTATTTGTGTTATTCATTATTTGTCCGACTTTTTGCTAGCTATTTTATATGGAAGTTTAATTGTTTGTCTAAAACCATCTGTGCTAAATGTAGTGGTCACTTCTTCCACTAAGTAATAGCCGTTTTTGTCTGGAAAGCGCTTATCTACGAGTTCCACCTTTATTCCGGACTTTAGCTTTAAATCCCCAAACAATGTAAGAGAACCGTCAATGCCGTTCATATTATAGCTTTCAAAGTGCTTGATGGCTTCTTCCAGTAATTCGTCATTGGAGCCTCCAATTTTTTTGGACATATATGGAATCACGGTATAAATACTTAAATCAACATGCTTTGCCCCACCCATAACTTTTGCTCCGAGTCTCTGGGCCTTTTTTGATAGCTTGGTTTCATTGAGGAGGCGGTATTTTTTTGAATTAGGGTCTTGAGAATCATATTTTAGATTTTTTATTATTGTAATCTTGTAGAATTTTCCGTCACTTCCCATGCGTTGAGCTTCCACTGCTAGGAAATCTTTATTGGTATTCATCAATGTCAGTCCGTCCTTTGCGACATGATAACTGAATAATATTTGTGGTATTTCGCTACTGTCATCTCTTAAAATGGAATCTTTTCCTATATTTGAAAAATATGACCTGCCAACAGCTATGTGCGGTACTCCATTATAGTCTTTAATAAATGTGTACAACCTCATTTTATTCCAAGTCGTAAATACATCCGCAACTGTCAGGTCTTCTGAAATCCCTACTTTTCCAATGTCTATCTTACACGACTTAGTATCTGGATGAAGGTCTAATCCGGAGTCTTTTAAAAGCTTCCACTTACCATCCTCTGCAAACAAATCATTGACTGTTTTATTAGTTCCTTCAGCTATCTTCGGACAGGTAATCTTTTTCAATCCACTGGCAAGATTCTCACATTCAATCTCAATAGGAGTGGAGATACTGCATTTAGTAATGTAGCCATCGAACATTGTGGTTAGTGCTTTTTCGTATTCCGTCAACTTGGAGCTGTCATTGAATATTGATTTGCCGTTGTTATCGATTTTTGTCAATGCAGCAACCTTTGGGTCGGTAGTGTATCCCAGCATGATTCTAACACGGTTCCCAACCTGGAAGTGACTAGTCTTAGCGAGTTCCGAGTTGGTTGTAGTAGTTATTAATATACCGGTATCGTCAATCAAAGCATCTACTCCGGTAGATATTTCAACTGCATTTTCAGTCGTTATCGTCTTTTTCACAACTGTGCCCCTGGGAAATTTCACAGAAGCTTTGGTTATTAGTTTTTTGTACGTGTCTTCGATCTCTATGTTTTCCACCTCTGATATCAATAACGTATTTTCTCGCTTAGGATCATCTTTGGCATTCTTGATATCTTCTATTTTCCAGATCTTAATAAGACACACAAGTATGTGGAAACTGGGTTGTAGTGCAATTTCTGCCATTATATATTGAGAACTAAAGAATCAATACCAAGAGTTGTAACAGAAGAAACATTGCCGGCAATTGAGCTAAGTTGTTTCTGTAAAATGAGTTTATACCATTTGTCTTTCTCTGCTTTGAAGATCTCGTTATTGATGGTGTTTATTGTATCTGCTTTGATTTCCACATCCTCATCCGGCTCGACCGCTACACAACTGAAGCTATATGGCTGCACGTTCTTACAATCAGAGTTACCCATACTGTATTCTTTTACTATTATTCGATTGACATTGAATTGCTTAAAGAACAAATGGTTTACATTGATAATTCCCCCATGTTGCATTATCTGGATGAATTTCTTTACATCATTTTCTGGATATACACCGGCTGTATCGCTGACAATTCTCCCAGATATCTGGAATGTCAGATCACCACCGGATATGAGTTCTTTTCGGGTATAGTCTCTTCCTTGTACCTGGGAGAGAATTAGGTTTTTAGAACTCTGTACAGATACGCTGGCGGTTAAGTCTATAAAACACACAAGGCTTGTCTCAAAACTTTCCGTTTCTGCACTTATGGCTCCATATTTATCAGCAGATGATTTAGAAATTTCCACACTAATTTTAGTGTCTCCTTCATAGTAAATCATAAGTGCCTCTGGAACACGATTACCATATTTATCCTGAGCAACATATTTACCTACTACCCCTAAGCCTGATTCAATCGCTTCACCTTTCTTAATCAGTGTTTTTCTTTGGGATTCCTGTTGTGAAAGAACCTTATCGCGCTTTATTTTGTCTTGATAGCGTTGGTATTTAGGAAATAATGAGTTTACAGTCTGCTCAACAAATTGTGCGGCAGTCTGCTTGGCTACATGTACTAGAACGCTTTTATATGACCTGTTATTGCGATAAACTAAGTTACCGTTTTTCTTTCGAAGATATCGGTAACTAACGTTTCCTGATAAATTGACTCCTTTGTTTACAGAAGAGAATTTTAAGTCTGACCAAATATTATCTGTTATCATTATGAGTGAAATGTTGAATCGAAATCATGTACTACATCAATTAAAGCTTGAGCTAGTTGTTCTTTGAGGTTGTCAACGGCTACTGCATTATCTTTGTTGGATAAGTCAACCTTTTCTACGCCAAGCAAGCTTTTTATATTTACTATTATTTGTTTGGGGGCAGCAGAACTGGATTTATACTGGGATTTGTAATCCAATTGATTTCCTAAGCTGCCGCTGTTCTTGTACCCGTCTTCAGTGGTAGGCTTATATACATTTCCGTTTTGGTCTACCCATTCGTTTGAGTGTGAATATGTGTATTTTGTGCCATCAAACTCCTTTTCATCCCCAGGCTGTGGGTTGGTGGATATGGATGATTTGTTGAAATATTTAAAACCAGAATTGTTTATTATTTGCTTTATCAAATCACTTAATCCGTTTCCGGCCTCCCCTCCAATTTTTTTGACGATACCAGCTATTTTTTGCTTTGCTTCGGCAAACATGGTGTCTATCTCAAAAACAGTTAGACCATTTGGGGCAGTTCCACGCTTTCCGTCTTTTGACAATCCCCAATTACCGAACCATTCATCAGTAAACGGTTTACCGTATTTATTATCAAATATAGCAACACCCTGGTCTGCCAAAACTTTATATACTGGTTCCAAAGGCATTTTGTTCCCCTTCTCTTTATAGAGTCTGGCCATATCTTCGATGTGCTGAAATACTTGCCCTAACGACCCCTTCATGGCGTTTTCTATAGCGACTCCTTGTCCATATAAAAAGTGATACCCGTATTTTTGGACATCCGCTTCGGTCATGTTCTCTTTCGCTACAATGTCAGTTGTCCATAATTCAGAACCGGGCTTAGCTTGACGAAGTATATACTTTTTATATTCTCTAAGATTATTTCTTAGATTATGTATATGCTCTGGGTCATAAAATGCAGAAAGCGCCTCGTTGATCTTCTGGCTAATTAGTTCTGTTGTTGGTGAGTTTTCTTTTGTACTGTAGCCTTCACCAAACAGTTGTTTGGCGAAAAGAGTAATATCGTTAATATCAGAATCTTCAACAAAACCACCTCTCCACCAGCTATAAGAACGACTTCCTATTTTTTTTTCATTTAGAAAGACAGATGATAAATCATCAGATCTTATAAAATCTTTAACTATTTTGCCTTTACTGTCTAAAATACCACCACTTGTTGCGTGTATATATTCCACAGGACTAAACCATCTTCCCCAGAAACTATTTAGCGCATTTGTACGCTCAATCTGATCCCTATGTGAATCCGCATATTTTACCTTATCACTCCCATATGCCCCACTTTCCAGCATATTTCTCTCTTTAATGAGTTTAATATGCTCTGATATTGACTCATTGACGCTTAACTGGTCATTATATACAATGGCCAGGTACTTATTCATCTCACTGGCATGTTTAGAGATGTTTAGCCCATTAAAAGTGTCAAATATCTCATTCGTGTCAGCTATTTGTGCCTTTATTAAGCGTCTTGTGTCTTGAATCTGATCGTAAGCTAAAACGCCGGCAATTCCTAATGTGGCTGCAATTTGTGTTATTAGGCCAGCATTGTTTCCTAATTTGCCTAGGAATGTGTTTTTTTGGATTTGTGACTGAGGGTCGTTTACATTTGCTCCACTCTTTCCACCACCAAAAAAAGCCTTTACTTGCCCAATACGTTCTGGAATCGCTGATCCCCAAGCTCCAGCCGTTTGCCAGAAGTATTTACTAACATTGACAATAGCTTTGATTGCCTTTATACTAGCTAAGATAGGAACGAGGTACATCTGTAACTTGAAAAACTGTTTAATCATCGGTTCGAACGTTCTGTACCATGATGCCATGATTGTCGTGAACTTTTTGACAAACTGTATCATATCTAAAAAGGCTCTTCCAAGTCCCTTTATCGTTTCTATAGCTTCAGGCGTTTTTAGATAGTCAATAGTGTCTTTCAGAAAGTTCTTGATAGAGTTCTGTAAACCTTCGAAAGCTTGTAACCCATCTTCAGTAAAAGCAGACGTTAACTGTGCCCATAGCCCTTGAACTGTATTTTTCTTTTCTTCTGCAAGTTTATGTGCCAGACCTTCAGATAAGAAGTTTTCGTAAATAATCTCATTCCATTTATCAACATTTGCAGCAAGAGCTACAGCACCTTGTACGGCTGTTTTATGGAATAGGCGATAATAAGCGTCAGCTCCTAAATCTTTATCTTTTAATTCCTGAAAAATTTCTGGCAGACTCTTGAAATTGCCTCTGGAATCTTTTCTGTTTACACCTACAGCTTGCCATGCCTCATTCTGTTTTCCAGTAGGATTGATAATATTTGCCGCAATTGTACGCATAGTTGTACCCGCTTGGGAAGATTTCACACCAGCATCTCCTAAAATACCAAATGCTGCGGTCGCTTCTTCAAATGGGATATCAGCTGCATGAAGGATGCTACCAGCATATTTATACGCTTCAGCAAGCTCCATTAAGGTAGTGTTAGACTTGGTAAAGGTCATCGTCATGATATCAGCGACACGACTAATATTTTTTGTATTTATACCATATGAGGTCATAATATTAGTAACCACGTCGGCGGTTTCTCCAAGGTCTGTATCACCAACTAAAGCAATATCTGATATAGGTCTAATTGAGTTATTGATATCTTCCAGATTAAAACCGGCCATTGCTAGGAATTTAGACGCATCAGCCACCTGTGGAGCGGTAAATTTAGTCTCAATACCTACGTTTCGGATGATACTGGACATTTCCTTGAATCTTTTGTTGAAATTTCCTTTATAGTCATGAGTTTGAAGGATATTCCTGGTTGTTGATAGGATATTATCATATTCAGAGGAGTCCTTTAGCACGTTCCCCATTAATGTTCCTAAGCCAGAAAGACCATAAGCTACTCCCATGCCTTTTAACATATCCATATGTCCAATCCCGATAGAATTCATTCTAGCGTCACCCAGAACTTTGTATCCCAGGTCTTTACCACCACCTTTACCGGAAACAGTTCTGACTTGTCTTGTTTGAAGCATAGGTGCTGATATAGGTATAGTCCCTACAGTTTTCATGGACGCTTTAATCTGGTCTACTTTTTTAGACACCTTATTTAACGCGTTCATAGCTGCTCCAGTATTCACTTTAAGAGTATATGAAGGCTTAAATTTAGATTCAAGCTCCTTCATTTGCGCCAATACGGTAGCGGGCTTTCTGGGGGCTCTTTTCTTGGTTATTTCTCCGGTTGTAGCACCTCCAGCGGCAATACCCTTGACAGTGCTTTGTATTGTCTTGATTTTGGTAAGAAGAGAGTTAAGTCTCTTGTCCGCTTCAGTCGTTGATATGTTTATCTTATACGTCTGTCCCGTCAGTTTTGCCAGAGAATTTGCGGTAGAATTGATTGTTTTAGCCAACTCATTAAATGGTGCTGTACATGCTTTTAATTGAGCTGTTGCTTCCTGAAAGGCACGTATGCTATCCAACGCAGACTGGGAGTTCACCCGTATGTCATAGTCTACTGTATATTGTTCAGCCATTTGTACTTGTTTTATATGTTTTTACTTCTGAAGAATAGTGGTAGTGAGTGTTGATAGATTTAAAAAAGGCTTATAGCTACCAGAATAGTAGTTACAAGCCTTTCAGGAGGGTATAATATAAAGCTATGAAAGAAGTCCTAGTGTTTTTGTTTGTTGCGCTCTAATCTGCTGTGCATCTAGCCAAGCAGCGTCGTTTGATAAAATTGCAAACTCTTCATCGCTTAATGAGTCAATATCAACCCCTGGGAAGTAATGCCGTATATAGATGACTCTGTGCCTAAAATACTGATTATCCTTGACCTCCCAGGTCTTTATAAATTTGCTAACTGCCCGTTACGAACTTTGATGATTTTGCCAATTTGTCCCATCAAACCAAACAGGAACAATGAATCATCATCAATAAGTTCTTTGTCGCCAGCAATGAAGCAATCTGTTGCAAGAGTTCGCATAGCTACTGCCTGGTTCGACTCCATTGCACTCAGGTATTTGCTGAATACGGTAAATGGCGGCTGTTTGAAATACCCCACATAAACCGGCTTTTCGTCGTACTCATCGCCGAATACGATAATCGGGTAAATCTGTTTTAGTTTAGGGTTATCTTTTCTCAAAGATTCCACTTTTGCCTTGATATCGGCTGTTACTTTTCCGAGAATTTCTTCTTGTGTTAATGTTTTGTCCATAACCTTAATTTTAATTGTTTACTGTTTTACTAATGAATAGCTGGGGGCTGATGGAAGGGTTTTATTATAGACAGAAAAATTAGAAATATATCGTGTGTGTTAAGACTTGATGTAACATAAAAAGCCCGCCTAGTTAAATCTAAGCGGGCTTTTATTATAGTAAAATAAATATTTCGTAACTAAGACAATGGGGCGATTTGTCTTTTAAACAAGGTTTTCTGTAAACGAGGCATAACACTATTATCTATTAAGCCTTTGTTTCTTGCAAAAAAACTATTTGCAATCTTTACATAAGAAGCATCCAATGAAATTTTTCTGAATGAACTAAAGATCAATTTTCCTTTTTGAAATTTCGCCGCATAAAATCTATCCTTCAATCCATTATTCATCAAAAAATCAAAAAACACTTCTGCATCCGAAGATTCTTTTCGTAAATCCTCAGCAATTTCATTCCAATAATCATTGGGACGCTCCCATGTTTGAAAGATAACAAGTATCTTGTCACATGTTAGTTTTACATAAGTGTACATTTTCTCTTCCATATTAATCCCAATTTCTGCAAAGATTACTCATTGCTGTTAAGCAATCTTTGACAATTTCTATACTTTCATCATAACTTAAAATTCTGGACGTTTCAATAGTGTCATCTATATGAAAAGTCCCGTCTCTATGCTTCTTAAATAAATTATATGCATCTTCCAGATATTTACAAGTTAATTCATTTGCGAAGGGCTTTGAATCGTTGTGAAAAACGTACACTCCACGCTTTTTCTTAAAATATGTCCCAAAGTCTTCAAAGGCACCGCATTCTTCTATTATTCTTTTTTTCATCAACCCTTCAAGGACCCTCAGTGCTGGAAATGCATATGGACTATAATCTTCTAATGATATAGGCCTGTTTATTAATAACAGAGATGATGATAATATTGTTCCCAATTTGCCTTCTATATGCTCATAATTCTCTGGTATATGCTTCTTTATATCTTCATCAATAATTTTAGTTTTCCCTACTTCAACAGCGAATAATTCCTCGATGTTAATATCTCCTATTAATCCTGTAGTCTGACAGACTAAATCGATAAATATTGGCGATACTCTACCTTGTACATGAAAAGTTCTATTTGTATAATAGTAAACGGAAGCCTCGTCTTTATATCTTCCTTTTACTTTATATGCATATTTTTGACGCTCGTTATGAATCTCTTTTTCTTCAACAGAATACCCAAAACTTTCATCTCTAAAACAATCGATTAATAACAAAAAGTCACTTTCCTCAACTTCAACAGCTTTAAAGTCTTTTCTATCTGCATATTCTAACTTCGCTTTTTCGATTAATAGATCTTTGCATTTATTACAAATGCTGTGATGTGCAGGTGTTCCTTCTGTTCTAAAGGAAACTTGTCCGCCATTAACAATATAGCATCGTAATATACTTGGTTTTTTATCGCCTGTTTTAGAAATTTTGATTACTCTCTGCTCTTCTGTTGGAGTTTCAAAAGATACGTTATAATTCCCTTTTAAACTAGCTCCAAATTCCTCTACAAGAGACTCAATTCGTGGAATATCTAGTGAATATCGTATATTCTTAACCATGTAAAAAGCTGTTTTATAGATATTTTGGGTAATTTGTGAGGGCAAAGATATATTAAAAAACGCATATAGCTTAAATTTTATTGATATTTTATCGTTATTTGTATATATTCTAATTACGGTAATACGTTTAATCTGCAATGATTATTGGCTAGAAATAATGGTTAGATTATTTTGTAGAACGAACTTATGCAGCATTTTATTTATATGTAAAAAGAAAAGCGTGAGATTTTATTCCCACGCCTTTCCAAAAGATTATGAATCACAATTAAACAGTCGTAGAAAGCACAATCTCAAACGGGTTGAGATCGAATTCTTTTGTAATGTTTGTGTCGTCTTGCTGTGTTTCCATACCATCTTCATTGAATAGACATCCTTTTAGGGTTACTGTTTCAGTAGTCCAATCGGATGAACCCATTTCATTGGCAAATGAAATCACAAGGTCAAACTCTCCCAGATTCATTAACGAACCTAGGGCGGCTCGTAACTGTGTTTGCGTGTTGTAGTCCATTGTGATGGATGCTGTGTATTCGGTATTGCCAAATCCGCGATTAACAGGCTTGCCTCCCAGTCCATAATTAGGCTCTACTTTGCGCTTGATATTCCACTTGATAGCGGAAACTCCCGATAATATAGTCGGGTTTGCATTAGCTGATCCAGTCAGTGCCGGAGCTGTCAACTCCACTTGTGACCAGCTATATGCTACGTTATTAATTAATGTCGGCATTTATTTTACTTTTTAATGGAAAGACCTTCCGTTACTTCGATTGTAGTTGCAGTTCCAATAGGAACGATAGTGTATTTGATGATAACCGTGTCATTGGTAAGCACATTCTGATTTGTTGGTACTGATACACTATAACCGCTAATTTCTTCCGCAGTCTCCATTGCTTTTAAGATATCCGATACTTTATTTTCAAAGATCGTTCTTTGGGCGGCTGACAAATATCCGGTTGAAGGATCTACTTTGATAGGGGAGTTTACGTAAGGAAGCAGAGCATTTCTTACAGAACGGCGAGACTTATTGATAACTCGGTTTCTGGAAATGGTTCTGTAATCTCCATTAGAGCAAGTCTTGTCCTTGGAGAAGTAGATATGACCTTCCAGCCCATTATATTTAATCAGGAATACATATCCCAGGTCGTCCAAATTATCTAGCTGTGAAGCAGATAGAGAGGAATACTTAGTTGTGCTTGTCATGTGCCCGTCTACCAATGTCGCATCTCCGAATCCCATTTCAATATCTGGGAAGCATCCGATCAGGTCGAACTCCTGTACCCATGCAAATGATTCGGCTACACTAGCGATTGCTAAGCAACCAAGAGAAGCACCGACAGTACCTACAGGTGTGCATGAGTCAAGACCGCATTGCATTGCAGTTACGTCCGCGTCCAAGCCTTGTCCAAGAAGAACTGTAACGTAACGTGAGTCAACAATGCAAGAAGGAATCATGCTCATTGTAACTTTTAGGTTAGCGTCAGACATTGTGGCTACTTTAGCTGAGTTTGCAGATAGGAGAATGCTTAATGGGGAATTGTAACTCTTTGCTAGATCTTCTGCTACAGACTGCAAATCTTTTACGATTTGAATACTGTAAGTTGGAGCTGCTTCGTCTGTAATTTTCCAGAGGTTCTTTTCTGTCCATACACCCAACTGGTTAATAACCCCGTGTGCTGCTTTCTGCATATCGACAATTGCATTCCAATTGGAACCACAATCCGCAAATGCGATAAATAAGCGACCGGAACCTCCTGCTAATGTGAAGAAATGCTTGATATGGTAATAGGGGATACCCATTAGCAAATCTTTGCTTACGTCTTCGCTGTCCACTTCGCCGGTATATTCTGTGATACCCAGCTTCACAGCGTCATCTAAACTGTTCAATTCAACTACACTGTCTTTCAGTGTTTCAGCCAAAGCCAATCCTGCACCTTTAGTCCAGAAATTCTCTTGCTTTGAGATATCGAACAGCATTCCACATACCTTCTCTGTCGATGTGGACGTATTGTTACTGATGTTCCCATCAGTGTCATTCATGATAACATCACCTAATGCCATTGTTTGTGTTTATTTTGATTTGTAAAAAGGATTTTTGTAAAGAATAGCGTTGCCTCTTACGCTTTGAGAAGCGCTGATAGAATATGCGCCCCCATGTTTTCCAATGTAGAGTGATTTTTCATTAGGATACAATTCCAGGACACGTAAAGCCTGTTCTGGAAGTTCCTCGTTTTCACCTCCTGTTGCTTCCTCTATCACTTCTTTTTTGCGAGTTTTAGGCTTGTCTTTAGGTTTTTCAACCTCTTCAGTTTCGTTTTTTGGAGGAGTTCCCGTTACTTCTTTTTCTGTAGCTGTCTCTACCGGTTCTTGTACCTCGGCTAAGGGAGCTGTCTCGTCATGTATTTTTGTCTGTACTTGCTCTTCTGATTGCACAGCGCTTTCTTCTTTGTTTTTCTTTTGTGCCATAACCTTGATTTAATGAAATTTGTCTATTAAAAAGAAAGGGGAGAAGAGTATGCTTATCTCCACTCCCCTTGGCTAGATATTTGTTCTGTTTGCGTTATTGTCCGTCTACTACGCTTTCTTTTTGTAGGTAGTCCATACGATAATTTCACCCGGAAGAACAATGTTAACGTCAACCTTCATGCGCATCTGGAAGAAGTACAATTCAGAGTTTGCTTGCAGTTGTTCAATCTTAACAGATTCCTGGTCGGTAGCATAGTCAACACCCATCCAGAGGTTTGAGTCAAGCCCTGTGGTAAACTTGCCTAATACGATAGTCTGTTCAGTAATACCGTTGATAACGATTACTCGTTTACCTTTGAATCTGTACTTGTTAACATCCGCATTTTCTGTGTACTTAACATCCTTAGAAGTCAGGTATTGATCGTATAGATCCCACAGATCCCATCCCATCACGAATGAAAGCTTGTTACTCTTACGCAACTTCTTCGGACAAGCGCGATACATGGCGTACAGAGCTGCTTCAACCTGTGCTCCGGTAGTCATTGCTGTATCACCAGCTACGATTACTTGACCACCAGCTTTTTCGTTAGCATCCGTAGTGTTGATGTTGTCAATTACGCGAGCGATGAAGCCGTCGAAATATTTCATCGGACCTGCTTCTGTTTCGCCACCGATTACTGTGTTGTCTGCACTGTCTGATTCGATATCTGAACGAGTACCACCCTTGGCTGCTCCCCAGATACAATCACCCAGATAAGAATCTTTGCGGTCGATCAGTAGGCGAAGCATTGTTGCCTGTACTTTCGGGTCAAGTTCACGGAAAATCAACTGACCATCCGGTTGGAAGGGTTTCCAGTATTGTTCGTAATCACGCGGGTTGAATTCCAAGTAGACCATGAAGTCGTTTGGCTCCAAGTAACGTTCGGAGATTTCGTAAGTATTCATGCCATCCGCTCCCTTGCCTCCTTCAGCACTTGTCGGGGTCGGTTTATTGTCCTGGATAATCTTGCCTAATGAGATATGAGGCAAAGTATATTTCTTCTGAATACCAGGTTTGATGTGTACAAGACCTTCTGAGAAGGTATCGTTTCCTTGTGCAGTATATACCAGCAAGTCTTCTAGGACTTCTCCTGAGTAGGTATTACCTGCATAGCTAATTGTTCCGTCTGCCATTTTGTGTTTTTCTTTTTAGAATTTGTTAAGTTTCACTTCTCCAACAACTTCCTTCACTTTCTTCTCAACCTCGGCTTCAACTTCGGTCATGGTAGCTTCAATGTTGTCTTTGTTAGTTTTGTCACCGGCAATTTTTTCGCTAATCTTATCGCGTGCCGGAATTGACTCCAGAGTTGATTTGGTAAGATCCAGATTAGCTTTTGCCATGTTGATCCAAGTTTGTTTTGTTTCTGCCTGGATTTTACCTTCTGTGATTGCTGCTTCAACCATAGCATTGATAGAAGCTTCTTTTGCGGCTGCTTCAGCGTCTTTATACCCCTGCAACTGGGCTTCTACTTCTGACAGTTTGCTTTGTACGTTTGTAAGTTCAGCTTCTTTACCGTTATATTTAATAGTAAGTGCGTCAAACTTAGCTGTCACATCCGTCAATTGCGCTTCCGCTTTCATCAGGTCTGATAAGCGAAGTGTAGCGTCTGTTACGCTTGCTTCTGCTCCAAGGCCGAGTTGTGCGACAATCGTTTCAAAATTGTGTTCGTTCATTGTTCTCTCGTTTTGTTTAACTTGTTTTTGATTATGAATAGCAGTAAGAATATCAGGAAGTTTATTTTCATCTACTTCGGCTGCTATTTCTGTTAGTATAGTTCTGATATCGCTGGTTTTTTCAATTCCTTCAATAGCCGCTTTTACACGCTTGCATGCTTGCTTTGAAGTTTTGATAACGTTCTCTGCCGGTATAATCCCAGCGTCAACGGCATCTTTAGCGGTAAAGTACGTTCCGTCTGCACCTTCCTTTCCGTCCATGATAGCTTTGACCTTTTCTTTGTTGAAACCAAACTTATTTTTATAGATGGTTTCCAGTTGGTGTTTGAATGCGCCAATCATACCTCCTTTGTCTTCAGTCGGCTCTTCGTCTGATTTAACGAAAGGGTTGTGTATCATGAGGATGGAGTAGTCGTGCATGTACGGCTTTTCATTACTAGCAGCCCAAATGATACTCCCCATTGATGCTGCGATACCTTCGTTGATGCATTTGACTTTAATGGGGCAGTTCTGGATGACTGAAAATGTGCTCATTCCATATATAACAGAGCCTCCTTCACAATTGATGAGAACTACAATTTCGCTGGGATGGACGCATTCCTGTAGCCATAAAAACTCCTCATTAAATCTTTCTGTGTTTTCCTGATTGACAGGACCGAAGAAGCGTATAATTGCAGGTTTGTCTATATTGGCTTCTCCAACTACGTGTTTTAGATCTTCTAATTTCATTCTGTTAATTTTCTGAAGAATAGTAGTAGTGTCTTTTTTAAGTTGATTTATTCGTTTGTTGGCAAAGAAATCTCACTCACATCTTCGTATTTAGGAGTGTCGTGGTCTTCATGATTGTTTGTGTTGCTTTCCGGCTTTTGGTCTGAGTGATTTGTAAATGGAGGAACCACCAAATATCTATCTACATAATTTCTGTATTTATATGCAGATATTTCACGGAACCACACTTCGTAGTCTATCCAGTACTGCTGTAGTCCATCGTCGAAAGATTCGGGTTGATCGAAATATTCAAGCTGGAATCTTTCATTTAATGCTGCATATGTATTCTTCGCGTCCTGAAGCGCCACATTTATACGCTGAAACATTCTAAAACCTTCCAGCTCGTGTTCCGGATCACTATTGTTGAGCCTGTTAAGTACATATCTAATGCGTAGAGTCGCGCGTCCTTCTCCAATTCTGGATTGTTGAACAAGGTATCTGACGTTGATGAAATGCATGAATATAGCTGGAAAGACAATTCCGTATTCTTCGTTAGATTTGTTATTCTTTATTCTACTTAACTGCCCATTGTCTATCGCTATTGTTCTAAATAGCTGTGGACTATCCGGATCATTTTCATCTTCTCTTAGTTTGCTTAATACGTCTTTTGCTGCAATAATGACGTTACACAGTGCATTTTCACTGTATTCGATTTCTTCTGTAGAGGAAACCTTTTCTTGTTTTACCTCTTTTGTTTGTGTTTTTTGTATAATCATTTAGGAAATCCTTCAAAAATAACGCTTGATAAATTTTGTAGATGTCTTTTCAGAACATCTGAGTGTCCTATGAATTGTCGTTGCACGCTGGGGCCTTTATTCCCGTAGCTATAGGTTCCACTTGGAGCATTGTGTATAGCAGCATAGCAGAATCCTTTATGTCTTTTTGCTGTATTGAACTTTGTTGGGTCGGTGAATATTTTAACTCCACGTTCGTTGCCGGAAAGCTTTTTCCAACTGATAGAGCGCTGTAATGCCCCAGTTTCTTTTAAGACAGGGTGAACTCTTCTATCTTGCCTAGGTTTCCATCTTGTACTTCCGGCGGTATATAAACGACCTAACTCAAAAGAAGTCTGGAAGACTTCCTGAGCAGCTTTCGCCGCTCTTACTTCAAAGTTGTTGACATTTACATCAAACTTATTGGGAAGTGTTTTCCATTGGTCGAATAGTTGTTCTGGAGATATGCTTTTGCCTCCTTTTGACAGTTTAGCCATTTACTTTCAGGTATTTGTCTTTTATTCTATCCGCTATCTGTTTCAATCTCTTTTTGTGCCGTTTGTCTATCTGAAAGTATCTATGTGCGCTAGAGAAGATTTTTCCTCCAAGTGCGACACTTTCTTCGAATACCGGATTTATCCAGTCTGGTTTTTCTGAAGAGGACTTTGCAAATACTTTATTTATAAGGTTTCCATCAGCTTCCGGTCCATCATCATACAAAAGGTAGCATCTACACATGTTCTCAATAGGAGGGATTAACCATGCTGGGAAATCGGATTTTGATGCAGAAAAACCTTCGTACTGTAAATGCCAAGGACGAACACGCTCATCGCCTTGCGACATATATGTTAATATCGTATTGTCCTTAGCTATTGAAATCTCGAAAGCTATTGCCATCGCGTAGATTATGTCCAGATTCTCAATGTGTGCGTACCGATAATTGTATTTGTAGAATATGTTTAGTGGGAAATCTTCGTCCTCATTTTCTTCATCATCGCTCTCTTTATCGAATATATCCACACACATCTGATATTCTTCTGCCACAGCAAAATCTACAAGGTTGTCTATGGCCGCAATCAGAATATCACGCTGTCCTTTTTCTTCTTCGTTTAGATTTTCGAATCCTTTTATTAATTCAATAGCCTTTTCATAATCCATCCCAGAACCCTTGATGGCATGGTTTATCGCAAACTCCGCACGCAAATCCATCAGCTCTTCCAGGATATCCCATTGTTCCTCGCTTCCGGAAGTTGAGCCTATCAATCTGGAAAATATTTCAAATAAGGCCAGATACTCTTTCTTTCTGGTAGCTTCGTCTATTTCCGGCGTTTTAGCAGCCATAACATTTTGGAGGAGAGTGTTGCCGGTTATTTCTCCTCCGTTAGAAAATTTACAACTTCACTTCTTTTTTTCTTCTTATTAATAATGGAAGGGGCCGGGGCCTCTTTTTCTAAGTTCAACTGTTCACCGACACATACGCCAAATTCTTTTTCTATCTCCTCTTCGGGAACTCTATAATTCTTGGTGAGAAATGTGTACAAGTCGATCTTATCTTTGTTAGACATTTCCAGTCTATTCGAATATTTAAACTCTCTTCCTGGCTTCAGGTAGCCCATTTTTACTAAACGTGGGATAACCTCTTCGTTCATATGATTTTCAACGTATTCTCGGTACACGTCAATCCTATCTCTAAATATGTCTTGGTGGGCTTTAGTTGAGCCTACATATGATTGTGTTTCTCCAGCCATACTTTCAGAACCAAGTATTAAGTTGGACACTTCGGCATTAGACATTCCTATCAGTCCCGTGTATATTTTTTCCGAATTAGACATCGTGAACGTTTTGATGTCAACCTCATCATTCAATCCTGTGACAATCACCTTCTTTTGTGCTGCGTTAGCTATACTGTTTGCAAGCCTTTTTCGGTCTTGTGGCATTTCTGAATCGGTTTTCCCGTGTATAATCGGTTGCCCATACGTATGCGCGAAGTTGACATAATTGGCTACAGTAAACTTTTTGGCAAGGATTAGTGGGGTAGTGGCTGAGAATAATCCAAGTGTTCCAGAGTTTATGAGAATATAATTATCAGCATACTGTGTTGATTCAATATCCCACCCCGGAGACCATAGGCTCTGACGTAAAACAACCCTTTTTTGATCTGGAAGAACATTTCTTCTTTCGATTAGATTGATTTCTTTCAGCTTGCCGGTACGGTGGTCGATTTCCGGAAGCATTTCTATTAAACTATAGCCAAAGAAATTAGATTCAACAATTCCTTTTATCAGCTTTATAAATTGAGTCCCTTGTATCTTTTTGGTTTCCTCTACATCCTTGATATACTTTCCTTTTTCGTTTTGGACCGCTAACATGTATCTTTCTCCGATAATTTGGGAATACAACGTTTCCAGAACGGATGCCAAATGAGCGTCTTGTTGAAGACAAGCTTCATATAAATCAATAAGCTTTCCTCTATCATCCAGTACGGTTCCATCTATCACTTGTGTATGTACAGATTTGAACCGGCAGTATCGCTCTATTTCAGCAACATACTCCTGTATTGTTTTTTTGCTTGTTCTATAAATGCTCTCTAATGAGGCACTGTCTAATTGCTCATGTGTAGAAACTATCATTGCTTTTTACTTTTTAGGAAGAATAGTGACATGGGACAATTATCGTTTGAGTTAGTTTTCTTCTTTGTATTTTAAAGTGTTAAAATGTCATTTTTATATTTTAGATTAATGTTCTGTAATGCAATTATATATAAAATATTGATATGTTAATATTGTACTGCTCTATTTGTTTGTGTTACATATAATTATACATTTGCATCGTGATTCATTAAAAAACAATTTTAAATCATGAAAGAAGGATTAAGTTATTTCCGTATTAAGACGGAGTGGACGGCAGAAATGCCAAATGGTGCTCTTCAGAAAAAGAAGACAGAAGAGCTGGTACTAGCAACAAATTATACAGAGGCTGAAAAAGTAGCGTATAGTATTGTTGAGTCTCAGGGCAGGAGTGATATTAAATCGGTGTCTAACATTGATATCACGAAAACCAAGATTGAGGAGATGCTATTCAATTCAACCTTGCAGCATGATGACAAGCTTGTGGGAGGGCTGGTTTACAATTACTTCGAGGAAAGCGATGATACCGGAGTAGGTCTGTACGCTGTGAAAGTGGTCTATTTTGAAGAGGATGAGAAAACTGGAAATAAGAAAACTTCCAGCGAAACGATCTACACGCCGGCTGAGTCTACTACAGATGCTATTGATTTTGTGCATATGTGGCTGAAAGACAATGAAAGCCGTGATTTTACAGTACGCGATGCCAAATTTGATAAAGCAGAAGCCGTATTACTTCCAACAGACGTTCAAGAAAACAAAAGCAATACGTTCGCTAAATACGAATGAGATTCCCTCTCTCTGAGAGAAGCATAGTTGACATAAAATGTACAGAGCAAATTCTTTCAGAGTTCCCCCAATTATTGTTCTTTGGGGATATAATTGATAAGGGCGTTTATTTTGACGCTACCAAATTCTTCCAAAATACCAATTCGACAAAAAGTGTCGATGGTTTCCTAACTACTTATGATTACATGATTGCTCAGATTCAATCTGAGTATGAAGTGCCCAATGAGGACGTGTGCTGTGTAAATAGCGACGGTCACATGTTGATACACTCCAGTTTAATCATTCTTTTCCTCTCATTTGCGGTGGAGGGCTTCTTGTCTCATACGTGTGCAAGAGTCTTCGAGTTATTTACCAACGGGTTCACTGTGTCGGATTCGATGCTGGAAGGTATGTCTGCGGACAGGTTTCACGATATTGCAGAAAGGATGGTGAAGCCATGAGTTTAACCGGAAGACGAGAAGCAATACGAGTTCTTGTATTTAATTCGCGTAAAAAACTAATCGCAACATATCACTCTTCTTTATGTGCTGCTAAAATGCTTAGGGTCACTCCTAATTCTATTAGAAGCGCGTGCACTGGGAAAACTATAGCTGTCAAAGGGCATTATTTTAGATATTTGCCTGACGATGTTGAGGTGACTATGGAAGACCTTGGCGTATTGACCGTGAATGAGTATGATGATCTTTGCGGTGTGGACAGAAAAGTGTTCCCGAACGCTAGAATGAATCGAGTCGGAATGAAGTATAACGTAAATAAAAACAATCAACATGGAAGTGCAAATCATTAATAAGTCAAAGCATAAACTACCTCAGTATGCAACTCCTTTATCGGCAGGTGTGGATATTCGAGCTAATATTTCAGAATCTATCATATTAAAACCTTTACAACGTTATCTGGTTCCCACCGGATTATATATCGCTCTACCTCCAGGCTTTGAGGCGCAAATTCGGCCTCGGAGCGGTCTAGCTATCAAGAATGGGATCTCTGTTCTTAACTCACCAGGGACTATTGATGCGGATTATCGTGGGGAAATCTGTGTTATTTTAGTAAATCTTTCTTCTGAAACTTTTGTGATTGAAGATGGTGAGCGTATTGCCCAAATGGTAATAGCAAAGCACGAACAAGCCGAATGGCAGGGAGTGGAAGTGCTGGATGAGACAGAACGGGGAGCCGGTGGCTTCGGACATACAGGAAAGGAATAGTATAAACCTTCTAAAATCCAGCGCCACCTAGAAAGTGCTGGATTTAGAATAATAATGATTGATATGATAAATAAAATGCTTAAAGCGCAATTCAATAATAGAGCGATAAGAATTGTAGTTGAGGAAGATGGTAGCTTGTGGATTTGTATGTGGGATATCTGCAAAGCGATAAAACGACCGCAGTTATTGATAACTGACCCAGTAAGAGTTAAATGTAAATCGGCTTGTAAGATTGTATTTTCCAGTGAAGAAGATACGGCCCTGGAATTGTGGGCTATACGTCCTAGGGATGTGAAAACTCTAGTGAAGTTTGTTAGGAATGAAAACAAACAGATTTATAGTCTTTGCGAAAAACTCATGCAGTGGGCCGAAAATCTACAAACAGATATTAAGGCTGGGAAATTACCTCTAATAGAGTACCAAAAAGGCAAAGAAGAAATGAATGATTTAGAAATATCCAAAGAGACGATAAGTTCAATTGAAATTGCAGAACTTACAGGCAAAATGCACAAAGATGTGATGAAGGCTATTAGGGCAATGGAAGCAGCGTGGGAAAAAGTACATGGGCGCAATTTTGCGTTGCAGTTCAAAATCAGAGAGTTACCTAATGGGGGTAGTCGGAAAGACCCATATTATGAATTGACTAAAATAGAAAGCTTTTATATAGCTACCAAGTTCAATGACGAAGCTCGCGCTAAGTTGATTCTTCGCTGGGAGCAATTAGAAAAAGAGAAGCAAGCTTCTATAGTTCAGCTTCCAGATTTTACTAATCCGGTCATCGCCGCTCGCGCATGGGCCGACCAGGTTGAGAAAACTTTGTTATTGGAACAGAAAAATGATAATCAAGCAAAAGCCATTGGTAGAATGAAGCCCAAAGAAGTATATTATGACACAGTGATAAATGACAGAGAATATTATCCAACTTCTGCTATTGCCAGTGAGTTAGGAATGTCATATTATACCTTAGCAAATAAGCTGATGGCATTAGGCGTTATAGAGGCGGTTAAGCCAGAACATAATGGAGGACATAGTGTATATGTTCCTACTGAGAAATATGAAGACTGGATGGAGACAGTTCCCGTTGGTCCTAAGAGGAGAAAACTTCTCCGGTGGAATAAGAAGGGGAGAATTGGAATTTTTGAATTGATTAATCCTAAAATGCCTAGATAATATGAATGGTATAACAATTTTTCAAAATGAGCAATTCGGTAAGGTAAGAATTACTATAGATGATAATAATGAACCTTTGTTTATTTATGAGAACTCAAATGGACAATGTTCGTTTAATGTCTATGAAATATTAGCAATGGCTTATCAGTCAGATGATTATACGTGCGGCTATAAACTTATATTATTATTAGATGGTCTTTCTGTGGGAAATGAATCTTATTGGGTGTTACGTGATGCTGTGATGAGCGCAAGAACTGCTTGGCGAATGCAAGAGAATAATTCCCATAAAAATGAAAGGTGTAAAACTTATCTTATGAAAGATGAAAATACGGGATTTACTAAGATTGGTAAGTCTATACACCCAACAAAGAGGGAGCGCACATTGCAATCGGAAAAGCCTACAATATCTTTGTTTAAGATATGTAATGAGCTTGTTGAAAAAGAATTACATAATCATTTCGCTACAAAACACATCCGTGGTGAATGGTATCATCTGTCAAATGAAGATATAGAATATATAATATCTAAGTATGACTTCAAATAATCAGTTTGCTATGGAACAAATTAAAATTTTTCAAAACGAACAGTTCGGAGAAGCAAGGATTGTAATAAATGAGAGTAGTGAACCTTTGTTTTGTGCAAAGGATGTGGCGACTTCATTAGGCTATTCTGATACTGCAGATGCTGTACAAAGACACTGTAAATCAGGCAAAAAGGTGTTTTGCCGACACAATAACGGAGTTGGAGGGGTAAATATGGTATATATACCTGAAAAGGATGTATATAGATTAATCATGAGAAGTAATCTTCCTGATGCCGAAAAATTTCAAGATTGGGTGTGCGATGAAGTGTTGCCATTAATCCGTAAGCACGGAGCTTACATGACTGAAGAAGTGCTAGCTAAATCAATTGCATCTCCAGATTATGCAATAGGGCTTTTGGTAAAGTTAAAAGAAACGCAGGAGAAAGCTAGGTTAGCTGAACTTGAAGCAGAGGTAGATAAAGCGGAGGCTAAAGAAAAATCCTTAATAATTGAAGCACAAGCTCCACTAGCAACGCTTGGAGATGCTGTCATGAAATACGGGACAGATATTACGATTAATGAATTATCAAAATTACTCTGTCAAAACGGAATGGATATAGGGGAAAGAAGACTTAGATCAAAGTTAAAAGATGCCGGATATCTAAATGCAAATGGGCAACCAGCACAGAAATCTGTAGAAGCAGGGTGGATGGTAATAGTAAAAGGTGTTTTCGACCATCCAATCGACGGGTTGACGGTATATACTAAAACGATGATAACAGTGAAAGGGCAAAATTTTTTCATTAATAAATTCTTAAAATCAAAACAACATGCAAACTAAAATAGAAAGCCTCCTGTCGGATATAGAAATGTATAATGAATCGTACAGAAAAGGAGACAGTAAGATTTCAGATTCAGAGTACGATAAACTTGTAGATGAACTGCGCGCGCTTGATCCGGATAATGACTGGTTTAAGCATATAGAACCATCTGCTGTTTCTTCTGGGAGAAAGGTGCAGCTACCAGTTCCTATGAAGTCTCTAAACAAAGTGAAAAGCATCGACGAAATAACTAAGTGGGCAAAATCACTAGGATTGCCGGCAAAGGCATCTGTTGTATGTATGCCGAAATTTGATGGAGCATCCCTTTTGTGTAATGAGCATACGAGAATGGCATATTCTCGCGGAGGATCGGAAAATGAAGGACAGGATTGTTCGAAACATTTAGATGCCGCTCGTATAATCACCTGTGATGCATTTATGTACACATACGGAGAGTTTATGATTTCTAATTTATCATGGGAGAAAAACTTCAAAGGGGTAATTTCCCAGTCAACAGGTGAAACTTTAAAGTCTCCACGGAACACTGCCGCTGGGATGATAAACAGTGATGAACCGTCTGAATTGATTAAATATGCCACGTTCTTCCGGTATGGAGTTGATGACTATACTTTAAAAGGGTACTCTACGTTTACGCAAGTGATAGGGAGTTTATGTGCAACATATGGGCAGGACCGCTTATTTCAAACATTGACGCTTGATTCATTGACCGATGAGTTCCTGAATCAAACGTTCGCGAATTGGAGAACTGAATATCCTATAGATGGTCTTGTAATATATGTGGATGACCTATCTATATGGGAGAGCGCTGGAAGACAATCTGGCACAGGAAACCCATTATATGCGATTGCTTACAAGAGTCCGGAGTTTACAGAATCTTTTGTAACTTCTGTAAAAGGAGTGACGTGGAAAGTTAGTAAATCCGGAGCCCTTAAACCCGTTGTAAATATTGATGCGGTCGATACTGGTGATTGTTCGATGGAAAATCCGACAGGATATAATGCTGGATGGATTAGCAATATGGGAATTGCCAAAGGTGCAGAGATCGTAGTTACTCGTTCTGGAGGTGTTATTCCGAAAATTCTATCAACCACCAAGGCGGCTGACCAGGATGACTTATCTGAAATGTGGGATGAACTTGCTTTGTGTCCTAGTTGCTGTTCTGAGACGAAATGGGATGACAAATATGTAGAATTATACTGTACGGACCCCAATTGTTCCGGCGTTCGTCTGGCGAAGGTGGTTCATTTCTTTAATATATGTGGAGCTGAAAATATGGGTGAAGAAAGCTATAGAAAGCTCTTTATTGCCGGATTTAGAAGCGTTAAAGATATATTGAACATCACTCCAGAGGATATTCTTGATATTGATGGCTTCGGAGATAGCACTGTAGATATCATAGTGTCAAACAATAAAAAAGTCATGGCTGGAATGGATATGGCTACCTTGATGCACGCAAGTGATTGCTTTGCCGGTATTGGAAAGGTTAAGGCTCAAAAGATACTGGATGACATGAGTGAAGAAAAACGCTCCTTATTCTATGATGGGGAGTATGGCTTTTCTTATGGATTCTTTGATACAGAAGAGTTTAAAAAGCTTTCTAAAACGATGCAGTCCTTTTTGTCAGGTGTAGATTCGTTCTATAAGTTCTTAGAGGAAACAAACATTCCAGTTCTGACTCTACAAAAACAAGAAAGGAATGCGCATGGCGTCTGTACTGGAATGAAGGTGTGCTTCTCTGGAGTTCGAAATAATGAACTGGAAGGTGTTATTGCGAAAGAGGGTGGTACTATTGCTTCCGGGGTTTCAAAGAATACTACTCACCTAATTGTAGCAGATCTTAACGCTTCAACGTCCAAAATTCAAAAGGCCGGACAGCTAGGAATTGCTATTATGACAATTGAGAATTTTAAAAATACTTATTCTCTTTAATTATTAATAGAGGGCATCCTTGCGGGTGCTCTCTTTTATAACGCTAATAAAATGGTAGAGAAGTATATATGCTCGGTTTGTGGAAAGGAATATTATGTGAATTACGTACCCATTCCAGATCGTACAGGGATTTTAAATCTAGTGGATGAGCGAGATATCTGTTGGAGTTGCGCGTATTGGACAAGCATATCTGAAAACCGACCGAATAATTTAGAAGTAAATGCCGGCGAATGTTTTGTAATCAATCCTCCAGGTGATGTCTTGCTAAGAGGAAGCAAAAGGGGGACGGTGTATATTCTGAAAGGGAAGATGAATGTATTCTCTTCAAATGAAGTCTGGAGGATAGGCAAAGTTCCTGCCGCTTTTCGCGATAAGTTCCCTGATACTTGTCGGATTATTGATAAGGATGTCTATCGAAAGTTAGACTGCAATCCTTTTATCTGCAAGAAGAAGGGGTGTTGGGATCGGTATCATTGCCTCCGGTATGATATGGAACTGGAAAGAAATGGTGCTTGGAATATTGTACCCGCCAAGCATAAAATCGGAGACGAGGGGTGCGAATGTTTTATTGATAAAAAATTAGTATTATGAATATTCTGATTATGTTCTTTTTCTTATTGATCTTATTTGCTTTAGGTATGCTATGGTCAATTCTTATTAATATCAACAAAAAGGTGGATTATTTCACAAACCTTATTTGTGGTGGATTAGATACGTTAGAAGAACGTGCGTTGTTTATACAAAATATAGGTTGCTTTTCTGTTCCGGTTTTACAAAGCTTATTGGCTGGAATGAAACAGCAAGCGGTTACGAGTGAAAACTACGAGTTGGCTAAAGAGTTGGATAAAGTTCTTAAAAATATCGACAGCTTCTGCGTTGAGCAAAAACAAAAATATGAAAATTAGAATACAGAAAAATTTCGATTCAAAAACAAAAGAAGACTTGTTTGGGATCAGTATAATGCCGGAAGGTAGTGTTCGGTATTGTAAATATCCGGTTGGACACCAAAAATATAAAACTAAAGAAGAAGCGGAACAGGCAAGAGATAAAGTGAAAGAAATTCTTGACAATGGTGGCGAAATTGTGTATTCTCCTAAAGGAAGTGCTGGAAAGAACCGGCATGAGTATGTGATAATTAAACAGTGTGAAATCTTAAAATAATAATAGAAATGAGAGGTTTATTTGGATGCCTTATTTGGCTTATCGTGATAGTGCTTTTGGTAGCGTATTGTAGTCGTAGTAATGAAAGTGATTCAATTTTTGTCACTTCTGCAAAGTATGTGAAAGAGCAAGTGGACGCTGTGGATAGTGTTTGGAGTAAATAATCATCAAATTGTATGAAAATGAATTTATCAGAAAAGAGAAAAGAATATATCTCAAAGCAAGCATTGCTGACGAGAATCTTGATTTACTTGAATATTCAAAAAATATGGTACGAAAAACGTTCGATTGCTTATAGTCCTCTGAGATGTGAACAGATGAATAAATATAATCCGTTGACATGGCTTTTTGTGATTATCTATTTCATTTGCTGTGTACCGTATTGTGTGTGGAAATTCTCGATAGAATATGTACGTGGAGTGAATAAATCTTTTAAAGTAACAAGATGGGGATGAAGACATGAAAGAATTAGAAATTTTAAAGCAGACCAACTTGTTGGGTAAAGAACTGACAGTTTATGGTGATTTTGAGAATCCTTTGTTTTTGGCCAAGGATGTGGCGGAATGGATTGAGTACAATGAACGTGGGTGTGGCAATTATGACACTTCTGGGATGTTGAGAACTGTAGATGAAGACGAAAAAGTTAAGATTTTCTGTGAATTGCCAAATACGATAAAATGTCGCAAACCATGTGAATCAGATACTTACGGTGGGGCGAATAGGTGGTTCCTTACTGAAGATGGAGTCTATGAAGTTCTTATGCGATCTACAAAACCTATTGCCAAACAGTTCAAAAAGGGCGTGAAGAAGATTCTGAAGGATATTCGTATCAATGGTGGTTATATCGCAACTTCTGAAAACGATACTCCGGAAATGATAATGGCTAAAGCATTGAGAGTAGCTGATGTGACTATAAAAGAGCATGAGGCGAAAATAGCAGATTTGAACAAACAGAAGGTAATGTTGGAACGAGATAATTCTGATAAGTCATATAGAATACAGAGACAGAAACCATTAGTCACGTTTGCCAGATCGGTAAAAGAATATACTGGAGATATATCTATTGCAGAGTTGGCTAAGATATTGTGTCAAAATGGCTATGAAACAGGTGAGAAGAGACTTTTTGAAACTCTCAGGAAGGATAAATTCTTAACGCTGGACAATCTTCCTACCCAAAGATCAATAGAAAGAGGTCTGATGGCTATAGTAAAGAAAAATAATAATAGTGGTTATGGTCCGAAGATATGTACCAGAACTATGATTACCGGGAGAGGACAGGAATATTTCGTAAATAGATATAAGTAAGAAGAATGACAGAATTACAAGTTTTGCAGCAAACCAACCTTTTGGGTAAGGAGTTGAGAGTTTATGGTACGGTAGAGAATCCTTTGTTTTTAGCTAAGGATGTTGCTGAGTGTATTAATTATGCTAAGACGGGGAGGGGAACATATGATGTTTCTAATATGCTTAATACTGTTGATGAAGATGAAAAGGTGGTACGAACAGTGTTCGTGTCAGGTCAAAATAGACAGCTTGTATTTTTGACGGAGTATGGATTGTATGAAATACTAATGCGATCACGTAAACCGATTGCGAAGCAATTCAGAAAAGGCGTAAAGGAGATACTGAAAGAAATTCGTCTGAACGGTAAGTATTCTAGTGACAAGAAGATGCTGAAATATGAAGATGATATTCAAAAACTGAAGGCAAAGAACCTTGTATTGTCCAATAAAGCCATGAAGTCTGAAGAAGGCATGAGTGAAGTTTGGAGAATAAATAATTACCTGTTTGATACAGTCAGGTATCTAACAATGCTAAGAACTTATGGTGAGTATGTGACTATAGAAGAGTTTGTTGATATTGCAGTTAAAATGGGGTTGGGTAAAAATATAAAGGAAATATCATCTCGCCTTAGTAGTTATGAGTATTGTCTTGGAATAACATCTGAAAATATCAAAAATGGATGGGCCGTACAGGAGCGTGTCGTTCGCATTGATGAAACTGGAAAGGAGACAGTTGAAATCAAACCGTTGATTACTTTACGTGGACTGAGCGTGTTTATGAACGAGATAATAGAAGGTATTAAAGAAGAAAAAGAAGCAGAGGATAGAAAAAATGGAAAAATTAGAAGACAAAGATCCTAAAATGGCAACATACGGGCATCATTTCCATCAATACGCGGAAATGATTGGAGCGCCGAACGTACATTCAGTATTTGAGTATTTACTGGATTGTTATATGAGTAATATCCGGACTGGAAGGGATGGGGAGTTTAAAATTTCTGTTCGTAAGATATCTCTAACGAGAAATCTGCATAGAAAAACTGTAGAGTCTAGCATTGAAGTTCTGGAAAAGATGGGGCTTATAAAGTGTTCAGCTAGCTTGTGTGATATAGACTTAGATAGATATGTATCTCTGGTTCGTACATTCGTCAATCTGGAGAAGGATGATAAGGCGAAGTTTAGAGAGTTTCTTCAGAATGGAGACTACGATTCTTTGGAACGTATAGGATATTCCTGTCAGATCGGAGCTGGAAGTGAGGCTGTGTCTATGAAAGGTGGAATGGTACAAATATGTACCACCCACATAATGAAAGCTGACGAGGTGGTACAAAATTGTACCACTTCTAATGAGTCGGAGAAAAGTTGTACAAAAATGTACCACCCTGACGAAAATTGTACAAATATGTACCACTTGTTATATGAGGTGGTACAAAAATGTACCACTTTAGCTAGTCAGATTGTAAAACAGCTCGGAAAAGATAAGGTAAAGGAGACGAAGTGGTACAATATTGTACCATCTGATAATTGGTCGATTGATGAAAGTGGTACATTTTTGTACCACCCCGGAGGACGCGATAGTGAAAGTTGTACAAATATGTACCACCTTGATGATTTCCTAGAAAGAGCGGAGTCTGGTGATTTGAATTCTGATAGTTTCGATATTGTCTTGTCTCAGCTACTGGTACACTTTTGCATCACAACCGGTACATATATGTACCACCCCGACCTAAAAAGTGGTACATATTTGTACCACAGTAATAATAATATAATAATAAAAAAGAATATGCTAGATGAACGTAGTGAATCTAGTAATAAAGGGGAAAAATCGAAAGAAACAAATTTAGAAGATAAAGATTATGAAAATTTAAGGTTTAGATCTGAAAAGGGTTTGGAAGGGGATAATGATGATAATTCCCAGATTGAAGAAAAATATTTAGGGGAAGGTTTAGGTAAGGGTTTGGGAGAGGATAACGATAATATCAACTCCCAGCCTGAAGAAGAAAATATTGAGGAGGTCAGGGTCGAAGAGGTGAAGGAAGAAGTTGAAGAAGGTTTCGACCCAGCTAAAAGGGCTATACTTGATAACGTAAACATTACCCACCTGAAGAACGTTGAGAAGAACAGAATAAAGTCTAGGACTCCTTTCTTCCCAGCTAATGAAATTGAAAATATTATCCGGAATATTGAGTCTTGTTTAGATCGTCCAGATAAACTCTTTATAAATCGTTTTTGGGATATCGTCTTTGAAAGTGAGATTGAAACTGATGAAGATTTGAAAAAAGACGATAAGGAAGACGGCAATGAAGAAAGACCGGTAAAGGATATCTTTGATGATATGGAGGGTTGGAAGATTGATTGTTATAGTAATGTTACTGCCAACTATTTGAGACAAGCATACGATGAGGTTCAGGAAGCTTTTGATAAAGGCTATATAGAAACTGAAAATAAAAGGCTCTCAGTCAACTTTAAAGAAATGCTCTCTCCGGAAAGTGTAGAGATTATATTAGGCTTTGAGATTTATAGAAACGCTGGGAGGTCGTATTATATCATCTCAGCTAAAATGATTAGAGACATTACTAGAGCTCTTCCAGAACTTGTTGATGTTTCTAAGCTAACCAGAGAGGAAAGGTCTAAAAAGAAGCGAGACGATTTGTTATACCTCCAGAAAATAATCTCTATGGCCATGTACGATGATGAATACGAAAAGCTCACTCCAGTTGAGAAAGAGGTTTATCTATTCATGGACAAGTTTTTCATTATAGACTTCGACAATATAGACTGGGAACCTGATGACGAGACACAAATTATAACGAGTGTCAATAGCAGTTCTATCCGCCCCAATAATCTAAGCTTTTTTATGTCTAAGATGTCCTGTTGTACCGAGAGTGAATTTATAGACTTGACTACAATGGGAAGGGACGATTGCGGAAACCATGAAATAAGTCAGAAGAGAGTCTTTTATGCGGATAAGATAAGGGACTTGAACGCTATGAGAGGTTTTGAGAGTGCAGTAGACTCTTTTGAAGTTGATTTAAAGCCTCTGTATTAAACAAACTAAGCCACACTTCCAGCTAAATCTAAAAAGCTGTTGGTGTGGCTTCGTGTATTGGTTTATTCTTCTGGGATATCTTCAGGTCTTGCTAAGATACATCTAAGGGCTTCCAGTATTCCGTCTCTAAAGTCCTCAGCATCTTTTTGGTTAATGAAGAAGTTGCCGGCGGACTTTCTTAGCATATTAGCTTTCATCTGGGGGTTGGCTTCTTTTCGTACCACCTGAAGAGTCTCGTTGACGTACCAATGTGTTCCAGTGATATTGTTATCGTCCAGGTATAAGGGCTGTATCCTTTCCATCCGTTCGTTCCACTTTTTGCCAACTTTCATAAGAGCTCTCGTAAGTTTAAGCTTATCCTTCTCCTCGATTGGGAAGAATGTGCAATCGCTCAGATTACAAAAATACATTTTAGGATCATGCTGCAATTCCTTCGTTTCTAGGTTCTGCCAGAAGCATAGAATGACTCTGCCATATTTATCAATCTCTCGAACAATGGCTAAGTATGTTTGATTGTTATATAGCATGATTACCCTTTCCCAGTTTTCGGGAATATATCTATTGGTTATTTGATGGGTGAAAATGTCGAATTGCTTATCATTCTCTAATAATAGATTCATAAGCCTAGCTTTATCCTCTGGGTTTGCTGTTTTTAAGCCGCTTGTTGGTGTTTTTGTATTAGTAATGATAAGTTGTTCGTCTGGGCTGATGAACGCTTGAATTTGGGCTTTATTTGAGCTGCATCTTCCGAGGATTGAAATAACATCTCCATTGTACACGATATCGCCTGGAGAAAAGCCATTATCCACCCAATCTTCAAATTCCGTTATGGTAATCCCGTCTGAAGCATCAAATCCTTGGTTATAATTAATTCTCTTAGGACCAAATATACGCTGGCAATAAAGTCTAATCTCATTCCAGTCATTTGCTGATTTTGGTTTGTTGTAAGCTAAAAAAGTTTTTATCTGACTTTTGGACTTCATAGGTACATTTTAGTTGTTTTCTTCCATCTTTTTGCAAAGATAGAGACTTCTTTCTTTCTTCAAAGTAAAAAATGGGAAATTACGGGAAAAATGAGGCTCAAAAAATTGGGGTCCGGAAAAATCTGAGAAATGGTATAATGAAAATCTATGTTTTGGGCACTTTTCGTTATGCTATAAGTTACTATATATATAAGGTATAGGAAAAACGCAAAAACTATGGCGAAATATTGGGGGTAGCTGGGAGGAGAAGTGGCAGTTTTTGCGGTTTAATTATGCTATCTTTCCAGACCTTTTGGGGAGGGTTGGGGGAGAGGATATTGAAAAGCTGGAAAGTGAACCGTTTTGGCAAAAGTAGTTACCAGAAAACCAAACTCAAAAATGGGGCCGTAATATATATATGGTATCCGCACCACAAAGAGCACCCTCCCTCTTATTTTTATTGTAAATGCATTGTAAATCAGACGTTTAAAACTTCTTCTTTGTACAAAAGTGGAACAAATAGACTATATTTTAACGTATCTATAAACTTTTTTAGACACATAAATAAATATAAACATATTTCATATTTTAACATTGGTTAACCAATATGTTTTATTACTCCATTCTTGCACTATTTATAGAACAATGAAAATATTTTAGAGTATCTATTTATTGTTCTATTTTTAGTTTCCTTTTTGGCTTATTATTGTCCACACGCGTACACAACGCAAGCGCACGCACACTCGTACACGTGTACCCAAGCGCGGTAATGATGTACACTTGTACGTGCACAAATACAATAAAGGATGAAATATTTTTACATGATATTTGTTGCTAATTTTATTTTGCTTTTAATATGCTTGTTATCAGTATTTTAAATATATAATATGAAAATAATTTCATATTTATTATCCGAATAGTTTTTGGTTTTCAAATCTTCCTTTACCTTTGCAAAGCATTCGGGAAACAAAGTACCGAACTTGCAAGGCGTTCCTTAACAGAGTGTTAAAAAAGAAAGATTTGATACCACATTATAAGCGGTTATACTGTTTAGAGTGGTTTATCCTAGTTATACTAGTTTATCCCGTTACTATCTGATAGAGCGGCAAACCTTTTGAGTATTAATATACCAACCTGAAACTTTAATGTAGCCTACATTCATACAATGAGCGTAGACGGTTGCAAGCCCGTACAAATACAGAGCAAAGAAAAGCAAACAATAATTCTAAAAATATAGAAAGATGAAAAATTGCAAAGTAGAACTCATTAACAGAGACACAAAAACAGTAATCATAACATTAACCGTTCCCGTATGGTTTGTAAACCTCACTTTTGAAAGAAATACAATAATTACCCGTATAATGGTGTATTTCGCAAAAAAGTACAATGTGGAAGGAATAGCAAGTATCTAATAATAAACAATATTCATATTAACAATTTAAAAATTACAACTATGTTACAAGAAATTAAATTTACCGGTTTAAATCTTAGCGACTTATCTTTGAACGCTAACAGTATTTACCTTATCAAGTCTTCAGAACGTGAGAACAAACAAGGCGAACTAATCAAAACAGTTAAGACGCTAGAAATTAACAAAGTAGACAAAACAGACTCTTTGTCAGCCGTTTCCACCCTTGCCAAAGTTGCATTAGCTGAGTTTAAAGCTGCAACCGAACTAGATACGGAATTTCGGACTTTTGACGGTACGGATATAGAAACGGGTATAAAGTCACTTCGCTTGCTTCGTTCATACTTGTCTAATAACCTTGTAATATGGAAAACGGATAGTAACGGCAAACTTTCAAAAGCGGTTATTTCTGAAATTCCATTGAATAAGACAGCCCTTAATGTTAATGAAAAAAGCGGTTTGTTGAAAGTTGAAAAGTCCAATTTGAAAGCGGCTATTTATCAGTTATCAAAGGGTATCATAGCGCAAACTTCTTATTTGTCTTTGGTAGGCAAACAACTTGAAACTATCGAAGCACTATGTAATCAGTCAGCAGAACAAACCGCCACGACTGCAAAGGTAAAAACTAGCAAGGTAAAAACCGCCACGACTGCAAAAGTCGCGCTAGCTTCTTAAAAATCAGACTGATATAACGTAATAGAGCCGTACCTAAAAAGTGCGGCTCTTTTGTTTACATACGTGTACGCCTGTGTGCTCGTATGTATGTGTGTGCTCATGTGCGCCCATATGTGTAGGCGTGTGCCTGTATACGTATGTGTGTATGTGTGCATGTATCGTTGTGTCCATTTAGCGCGAAAAGAATCAAATTTTCCCAGGGTTCACCGGGATCAACTTAAAGTTATAGAATCATGAAATTAGGAGATATTTTAGGCGTAGATAAAAGATTGTCTACCGTTAAGGTCATAAGTGCGACCATTTATAGCACATTATCCCAGAATGACGAAAGTAAGATTCTGGAATTATTGAGTCAAAACGCAAGGTTTTTCGTGTTCCTTGGTGGACTGGGAAATGAAATATTAGTGGTGAAAGAGCGCTCCACTGTATTAGCAAAAATTGTGTCTCATCGTGTCGTGCGCTCTGTGAATAGCCGTGTATTGTTTTTCAATAACGGGCGAATGAGCGAAGTAACAAAGGAGAATGTAGCAAAAATATATGATATGCTTTCCCAGCGTGTTCCCGTACCAGTGTGCCCGAACGGTATGGAAAAAGTATATGTAGAGCGCAAAGAAACAGACATTTTCCGGGAAGGTATGCCGGAACGTCGCAATAAAAAGCCCGCTAGACATGGATATATTCGCACATTTGTTGCTAATTCGAATATGAATTTGATGTAATAGTTCCTGTATATAGTTGTTCGATGAAGCCGTAGATGTCCCCAGTGATGTCTACGGCTTTTTAATTATGTAGAAAATGAGTACAAAAGGAAGTAAGACAACAACAGATTACATTCCCTGGAATGAAGCGATGCAGCTTATAAAGAGTTTATACAACGATGAAAACTATCGCATGAGTTTATTCGTGAGCTTAGGATGCTTCTGGGGACTTCGTGTGAGTGATATACTAGAACTAAAATGGAGTACAATACTAGATGCGAAGAGCTTTACGGTAAGAGAAATAAAGACTGGAAAAAGCCGTAGTATCAGCGTAAATGAACAATTGCGGAGGCATATACGCAAATGCTATGAACAGATGCGCCCCAAATCGATAGATTCCCCAGTGATAACCAATAGGTTAGGGGAGAAGATAACTACACGCTACCTGAATCAAGAATTAAAACGAATCAAAATGAAATATAATTTACATGTGGGCAATATAAGCACCCATAGCCTTCGCAAAACATTCGGCAGACAGGTGTACAATTTGGGTGGCAAAAACGCTGAATTATCGTTGATGAAACTGTGCGAAATATTCAACCATACTTCAGTTGCAGTCACCCGAAGATATTTGGGACTTACAGCTGAAGAGCTTGCCGAGACATACGAATCACTGTCATTTTAATGAACAAAAGAATGAACGATACTAAAGAAATTGTAGTAATAGATGATAAAATCTATGTAAAAATAGCAACATGTTCTGGGGATGACCTTCAGATATATGCTGCAAATTATTAATCCTTAAAAAGCAAAGTTATGAAAAAGAGAATCGTAAAAACAGAATGGAAAGTGAACTATATAAAGGTGTTAACTTGCAATAATACCCGTGTGAACAAGATTATCCCAGCTACTCGCAAACTGGTAACTAACAACGCTTTGAACGTATGAAAAAGAATGACGTTTCCAGTTTCTTCTACTATATGTGGAATAGTTGGTGTGAGGAAGAGTGTCGAATTGTATTTGCCAGTGAAGGATGGCAACATTTCTGGAATAAGTGGTCATCTGCTTATAATGAAGGCGGTGTACGAGGTGCTTCTGAGAGATTTTTCGCCGAGCTAAGTTTATCTAATCAAGATTTATTAGTGAAGCGTGCGATAGAACTATATGACCGTAAAAGCAGAATAAAACTATGACATACATAAAAGGAGCGATAGTACTAATAATGTGCTACGTCATGTTGAAAGCGTGTGCGATGGATTATAAGTGTGATGTACTTGATTCTATTCCAGAGCGTGAAAAGGAAGTGCTTTTCCAGGAGTGTTCGAGCCGGGATCTGTCGGTTCTTAGTGATTATTACCTGGAACACAAAGACCGGATACAAGCCGACATACAGGCTGACATGGACTACGATAAAGAGATGGAAGAATATAAAATTAATCACCCAGAAGAATTTGAAGATGAACTTGAATGAATTAGGGCAATTGGTGGATTCCAATAAGCAAGAAATAAACAGGCTTAAAGAGGAAATTGATAATAGCGTTTTTAAATACGCTACGACTATATTTGAAGATGGTCAACGTGTAATAATTAGCGACAAAAACCACTACTTTTATAGGAAAGAATATGCGATCGTTTTGCGGCGTCCTTATAATTGCAATATTATAATCAACTCGATACGGGGAGCTATGTTGTATGTTGACTGTCTGCCAATTAAAAAGAATGGAGAAGTAGCGAAGATTGGCTTGGTGAGTTTTCCGATGATTTGTCTTGAACCTAAAATAATGTGAATATGAAAAACTTTGAATTTTACCAAGATATAAAAGTTGAAAGATGGAAACGACAATTTTTTAGTATTGCTGCAGATACAGAAGAAGAAGCTGTTAAACAAGCTGAATGTTACAAAGCGAACGATGTGACAGCTTATGATATCGAAGTGACTACAGAAGATTTGTATGAAACTGAAATATGTCTTTCTCCGTCAGAAAATGATGGACAAAATACTATTGAGCTGTATTTGAAAGAAGGTAATCGATTAATTGGAGGAAATGAGGAAACTGAAATAAAATGCAACGACACTTTCGCTATCGTATGTCCTTATTGTGGATTTAAAGATGATGCAAGTTATCCAACGGCAGATCTGGGAGAAATGCAATGTGATAAGTGCGGCAAGCACTTTGAATACGTTAGAGAAACGGTAATCTCTTATTCGACAGAGAAAATTTAAGAGTCTTAATCATGGAAGCAATAATATCCACCGGTTCCCACGTCCTGACGGTTCCGGCTGAAAGCGTATTTATAGATGCGTCAATCAATTTGCAATATTCCCAGAGTACGACTTCTTTCTTAATATTCAACAAACTTAGAGACCTGGGAATAAAGTGCTATCATGTTGGGAAGAATGCACCGCACGGACCGTATGTGGCGGTGTATTTGGCGGAAAATAAAGATACTAAAATTTTAATTCAATAAATAATGAGAAAAGGAATATTGTATTGCCCATATTGCCTAGAAGAGGCTCTGAAATATGCAATAATTGATATTGACGGAACGAATATTGAAGAGGGGTATTCTTGCAAGGAATGTGGAGCGGAGTTTATAGGAACTGATAATGAGGAAGTGATTCGAGTAAACAGGGCCAAAAAGATATCCCCCAGTACACAAGTTTATAATAGATTGCTGGAAAAGCTCGATTGTAGTCGTGGTGCACCTATGGGGCGCCCCAATATTGGAACCAAAGATGATGCAGAAGGAAAGCGAATCTATTGTCGATATGTTCCTCTTGTTTATGACGGAGCGTATGATCGTGGCGGTGCTTACTGGGGATGTGGTGCTCCTTTGTATGTTGAGTTTACGCTTGATAGGTCTTATGTTAATTTTTACAGAAAAGAATAAACTAGCCATGCTAAAACGAGCCAACTTTACGATCAAGTTTTCCATAGATGGAATTGATATGCAAGAAGAATACAGTCTTTCCTATAGAACGGAAGAATGGGACAATCTTCTTGACAATGAAAGGCTAAACCCTTCTCTCACACATATCCAACAGGCTAAACAGTATATAGCAAAGGATTTGGGTGTGCGTCGGTATTGGGTTACTGTGAATAATATATGCAAGACTCATAACCATTTAATTATAGAATAATCATGGAAGAAAAGAAGTATATAAATATTGACAATATGGCAATGCGCCTTTGTCAAATTCTCAAAGATGCACGTGAAAGCATGATTGATGATGAAAATAAAGATTTTATCACGGAGAACTTTTCGGATGAATATCTGGAAGATTACAGCAATGTAATGGCTTGGCAATTTAATTCTGATATGAAGAAATACTTGCATAATCCGGACCACAGGATCTGTGGTAATTTCAATAACATTGATTATGACTACCCTTATCATATTTATGGAGAGGTTACATACGACACATCTCTTGTAAGTGCCATGATCGCCAGACTAGATGCCGGTGAAGACAGCAAACAAGCTAGCGAGGACCGGGACTTTCTTGTTGACTGGTTCTTTGAAACTTTTGGCACGTTTGGGATATCTTATAATTTTCAATCTGACATATCTGAAGCTCTTTATGTGGAATTTGAAAAAAAGGAGGATTAAATATGAAATATTATGTATCAATGTTCCCATTTAAATTTGGGGCACGAGTTTATTTTCACGATGATGGTGTTATTCGTGAAGCAGAATACAGAAGTATGGAAGTTATACACAACGGCCTGGGTATAACAACCAATCATCTGTTTTGGTGCGGTAAACAAACTGGATTTAAGACATTGAAAGGGAATCATCGTTTTGTGTATCCAACAATAGAAGATGCCTATCAAGAAAGAAATCGGATATCTACTCAGCAAATAGATATAGAAAATTTCTCCAATAAATATATGTCACATTTGAATTGGGATGGAATTTCTTTTTCTGGGTGGATATGGGATGGATCCAAACCTGTTCGTCGTAGTCCACGTGAGGTCATAAACGGTGTGCGTTTAGAAAAAGACAAATCTTCTGTATTGTTACTTCGAAATAACAATGTCATACCATTAGAACAGTTCGCCAGGTTCTATCGAACCGCAGATGAATGTCGAGCCGACCATGTTCCCGCTGTTGCAACCATTGAAGATGAAGATAACGAATATTTTGAAGAACAAAAACGTAAAGAGTTCTACGACTATGTAGTTCACCACTGCCCAGGGTTTGAGGATAAAATTGACTGGGAATATTTTCAGAGTTTAGAATCAATGCCTTCGAATTTGGCAGAGCAAGTGAAAAAGATGAGTAGTAACCAACAATAAGTGATATGGCAAGAAAAACAATAGTTTGGGATAACATTCCAGAATGGGCTATCTATGCCTTGGAATATGGTGGTGACGAATGTGGAGCACTTACTGAGGAAGATATTGCCCAAATAAATGCGTTTGTTTTGGAAAATTTCCCAGCCGGATATGCTATGGATGTAAACTGGGAGAAGCACAATGATTTCAACACTAATCCGGCTTTTGGAAAGGCTTGTAGGACGTATGAAGTAGGATTTGTAGTGGAGATATAGGTATGAAAACAATAAACATTACACTATACGCTTTCGATGAATTGTCGGAAGAGGTACAAAAAGAAATTATTGAGCGTGAACGCTGGAATATAATGGGGCAGTGCATGGAGTCTTACGATTCAGATTATGTAACGTCTCTAAGAGCTTTCGAGAAATTGACAAATACCCAATCATGTAGTTGGAGTGTTAATTATAGCGGATACAACTTTAATTTTAAATATAGCTATAATCCAATTTTTGAATGTCCGATTGATTGTGATAATGATATTTACGCAGAGGATCTGTGTGGTAAGTTATTATTTCGATATATCAACAATAATATTATGCCATACATTACACAGGGTAAATATTATTCATCTCCAGGCAAATATATAAATGAAAAATACACCTACCAATATAGGCGAAGCCGTATTATCAAATCTGTAGGTGATGATTGTCCACTAACTGGTATGTGTTACGATTTCTACTTGCTTGAACCTATTATCAAATATTATAAAACTTGGTGTAGTTATCCGGACAACTTCTCACTTACAGACTTAATAGAACAATGTTATGATAGTTTTTTCAGATGCTGGCATGAGGAATATGAATATTGGGCCGATGATGAAAATGCAATTCGGGAAGAATTACATAATAACCAATATGAGGATAGGTTATATCATGTAGATGGTAGGGTCTACGATGGTTCGTTAGATGATGTTGCATAATCAAAATCCATAAGCAATGATACTAAATATAGTAAAAAATGGTACAGATTCTTCAAACATTTTAGAATGTGTGAGAAAAACTTTCAAAAGTTCAAAGGTAAGTATTAAAACAGACTATGAAATATCTGTTGATATTGAAGTAGTTGGCGAGGGTGGACTGCACAGTTTGGAAGGGATAAAAGAACTGGAATATTATTTTAGAGACTATGATATCAGGATTTGGTAATTTTAAGTGGTCAAGAAATGAACGGAGAACAGATAATACCGCCAATTACTGATCCATTAGGGAAACATTGGCAACAACCTCACAGAAGATTTATTGAATTGGACGATACCCATGCACTTATGAGCGAACAAACGTTTAAGGGGCTGAAAGAATATTCGACTTCAATACCTACAGGAAGATATGAAGGTAAAATGTGGAAAGGATTCATAAAAGGGGAATGGTATCTTGTATGGCTTGCTCCTGACACAATCATGAATTTGAGTTTGAATGGCTATGCTTTGGATTTTACTTCAGTAAACAGAAATATGAAATAAGAGAAATTAAATAACCCTCAAATCAAGATAGAAATGAATAAAGAATAAACATTAAATAAAAAAGAATTATGAAAGCAACAATAGCAATGACAAAAGAAGCTCAAAAGAGAGGTGAGTATAAAGAGACATCTTTGGATGCATATAAGAAGAATGTAGATTTTCTTATTATCTCATGTGGTTACAGAAGTGCGATTAGCTTTAATAAGCCCGTTGAACTGAAAGAAAGCCGTTCAATCAGCCGTGCGAATTGTGGCGGTCATGTCTATTATGTAACTGATAAGGCACTGGATAAACTGAAGAAAGAGTATTCGTGGTCTTGTGATTTCTAAATAAATAACTCAAAATATAAAGAATATGGCAACAATAGAACTAAGAGAAAGCGATAAAAGAAGAGCTGTGAATCTCAATCGCAAAAGCGGTTACGGTTTGGATAATGTACAGATGATGCGTTTAATCAACGCTCATCAAAAAGGCGACGTTTACAAGCGTGCCTTGATTGAATACCGGTTGACTGATATAAACTTTCATCGTGAAGTTGAATTGCTTATCAATGGCAAGTATGATGAACTGAAAGAACAGGTAAAACAGTGGTAACATTAAAAGAAATGACTATGACACTAATAGTAGAAAGTCAAGAAGTAAAGATATACCAACATAACACAGTAGTCGGGCGAATTAACGTATATCAGTTCAAAAACGGTGAATTATCATTCGGTGCTGAAAAAACATCAATACAAATTTGATATGAATAAAACAGGTAAAGAATTAGGAAATGAACCCGTATTCCCCGCAGATGGAAATCCAAATCTGAACTATTTAACGAAGCGTGAATATTTTGCGGGTTTGGCAATGCAGGGGTTAATATCGTCAGAAACGGAATATTATAACTTTGGTCCCTTTTCAAATCTTGCAGAACAAGCGGTTAAACGGGCTGACGCACTTCTGAATGAGTTGTCAACGAATAAATAATCAAAACAAATACGGTAAGGAACATTATGAAAACATTAGAAGATAAGGCGCAAGAATATTCGGTGATGTCTGGTGCTTTAGACGCTGGATATTCCACGGAAACAGAGGAAGCGTACAGACAAGGTGCACGAGAAGCACAACATTGGTTCTCCGTGAGTGAAGAACTGCCTGACACATCAGATTTTGGAGTAAGCGAAAATGTGATTCTAAAATTGTCTGTTTATAACAAGAAACATAAGAATACCTATGAATGCTGCATAGAGGCTTATTACGATAGCGACATAGAACATTGGTTCTTTATGCTTCCTGTCGACATCAAGAATCTAAAATTAGAGCCTTTAGCTTGGCGACCAATAGAAAGAAGATAACCCTTAAACCAAAAAAAAAGGAGTCGATATGCGTGAAGATATAATGTACATGATAACCTACCCAAATGGTACACTTGTGATGAATACTCAAAAATATTACCGAAGAGATTGCGTCAGGTACTGGCTGGACGGAACTAATTTGACATGGAAACAGATGTATAAGAAAGGTTTTCGCTGTAAAAAAGTGAAAGTGACATTTGAAATAATTGATTAATAACAATACAGAAATGAATAAGAATATAGTCATAAAGAAGGAAAAGCCTTTTTGTCAATTAAAGAAACTTCCTGGGGTAAAGAAGTACAAAGTTGATGCATATTGGATTAACGATACTAGCGATATAGGACCGACACTAGAATTGGGATATGCGTGTACTTCTTCCGGAAATAACGGAGCTATAAACGTTTGGAAGGATGATACAGGAATGATTCGCGGTGAATTAATGCGACACTTAGTAGTTGTTGAAAAACGAACGTTTGTCAGCTATGAAGAAGTGGAAAAATGCGTTCGTGATTGGCTTGAAAGAATTAACCCATAACAATTAAGAAAGGAATAAATATGGCTTATCATGCAAAAAGACAAGGCGAAGATGCTTTCTCAAAGAAAGTAGCCCGAAAAGATACAAAATGTTTTATATGCGCTGAATCAATACCCAAAGGGAGCGAACGCTATGTTTCAGGATATGGTAACTCTCTTTGTGATAAATGCTATAAAACATGGATGGAAGAAGGCGGAAAATTGGGGAGTATTTCCCGTGCAAAAATAAACGTATAACAAGAATAAAATGGCAAAGAAAATAACAACATGGCATGGAGTCGATTCCAGCAAAGAAGAAAGCCTTTTTGTATATGGCTGTTTGTGCCGGTATGTCCCGGAGAATAAAGCCTATCAAGTAATATACAGGCATCCACACATAATGGGAAACTGGGATTGGACTTCAATGACAGAAACGCAAGTTGATGAGTTCCTTCAGGAAGATTGGTTGAATAAAGATGGTTTTCTGTCTTATGTAGGAATGACTGAAGATGAATGGCTAGAATTGACGTTCATCCAGAAATTTAATGATCTAATTTCTTGGGAAAATGTGGCAAACTTTGTCGGAGAATCATATAGCGAAGGGATGGATACCAAAAAGGTCTGTAAAATGACGAGAATAGCTTATGATGAAAGCTATGTTCTCCAATAAATAAAAAGGCGTAACACTTGCAACCTGTTACGCCTAAAGTCCTGGATTTCCCAGGCAAAAGCGGCTGACTTTAATCAGCCATAAAGCCGTTAGTTATGGAAATAAAACTTTCTGTAAGGGTTTGGAAGTTTACTTTTAATATCTGCGTGATAAGGATATTCTAAGTACTTGCCAAACTGGGGAGATTGTAAGGAGTCTCCCCAAACGGTTTTATTTCTGATGCAAATATAGTATTATTCCTTTAAATATCAAATAACTGAAGAATAATTATGGATGAATTACAAAAACAAGTATGGGATATCCTAGTCAATCAAGATGGAGAAACTGTAGCCAGAGTTTTCACAGGTTATCATGGGATGCAATTATTAACTAAGGAATTTGCAGAATACTTAGTTGAAGAGGGTGTTGCTGATATTTCAGAGTTATCAGAATTGGACGACGAAGAAGAACTTTAAAAATTATATATATAATGAAAAATGATAAAAGAAACCTATTTATAGAATATTGTGAGATCGTAAAATCTTTCGGCTATCGTGTGTTTATTTGCTCCGACCCATTGTATGAGTATGCTTATATCGTTAATGAAAATGATGAATTGGGCTATATGCAATTGGATGATTTTGGGTTTGGTGTGAGATTTTCAACTTCACATAAACCGTGTAGGGGATACGGAACTGGCTTTGGGCTTAGCAATGGTATAGATGGTCTCCCCAAAATAACAAAGCAAGATGTTGAGAGGTGTTTTATTATCGCTCCAGAATGGGCCACACGTTCACAACGAGAAGCTGTAAAGAAATGGACATTTACAGAACGTATGAGAGATGATGAATTTTTCAGAGAAAAGATCGTAGAATTTGAATTTGAAATTATGAATACAAAAGAATTAATGGCTTATATAGAAGAGGCTGGGGTTATCACCAGTGGCCAATTGTACACATTGGTTAGACGTGCAAAAGGTGGAGATAAAGATGCTAAAAGTGCCTGTTTTAAAGAGCGTGTGGTGTTTGCTGATGATATTTTGAAGGCTAGTGAACTGAAAAAGCTAGAAAATGAAGCTAAAAAAAGAGAGTCTTTACTTGGATGGCGTGAAAAGAATGTACTACAAGGAGATAATTTAAGAATAAATCTCTGTTGCTTCCGTGGTTCTACTCCTGTTTACTGGGTACTCAGTGACAATGGATCGTTTGAGTATTATATAACCAAAGAAATTAATGTAGTAGGATGAACGAAGAAGAATTAATAGAACTAATCTCCCAGATCCGGACTCAAAGTGAGACCAAGTATTTCGGCACAATGGAAATATCCGGATATAAGGTGGATGTGACTAGATGTACCAGTTTAACACAGGATATAGTGGATTACAGGTACTTTAAGAAGCAATTCACCTGTCTGGGACACACTTGGTACTTGCTGGGAAACTTTGATTATGGTACGATTGTATCATGCCTGGAAAAGAATGTTGAATACTTAATTAAGGTGGCATGAAAGTTTGGATAAATAAGAGGACTAGGAAATATTCTGGTGGGATGGTAATTGTTGCCGCCAATACAGTAGAAGAAGCGCAACAAATATTCCTTCAATCAACCCCAAGTGATACACATATGATAGATAAGGATGGTTACGAATGTTTTGACAAGGAAGAATGTGTAACCATAGAGAATGAGCATTACGAATTTAAGGACTGGCAAGAACTCCCCCATGTACATGCCGATTTCGAAGTTCCTACGTTTATTGCGGAGGATGGGTATAGTGAATAATTAATAGAAATAAAATAAACATGGAATTAAATATTGGCGTGATAATAGGACGTATTTGCCCTAACAGTTTAGAATATCTTCTTAATGAAAAAGGAAAGTTTGTGCATTTTTACTCCATAGAAGAAGCAATGAAATATCTCGCAGATAATGGGAAAAGTGATGAAGAAATAAATACCTATTATCAATTTCAATATCACACTTTTTGTTTGGAGTGTGGGCATGAATATTTTCTCAACCCTTCTGATACGTTCGTAGATGAATTGGGTCGAGGGTATTATTGTAAGCTGTGCGACAGCTCTTTTGACGTGATTTAGAACTAATATAAATCCTTGCAAATGTTTCAAGAATTTGCAAGGATTTTGCGTAAAACTGAATAAGAAAGAAATAAAATGGCAAGAATAAAAGTCTTAGAATATACATTTAAGAATGAAACTGTAAAAGTTCCAGTGAATGTATCAGTGCATGGAGTATTTTCATGTAGTATTCCCTATGAGATGTCTCAAAAACTAGGGTTGAAAGATAATGACCTTTCCGGTAGCAAATTGAGTGATGTTGAAGATGTATTAAACTCTGCTTTTTATGAGTATAGACAGAGAACTATCAAAACCAGCATAATGGTGGCTATTTCTTTTAAAGCTACTCGAAATTTTATGATGGATGAAAAAGGAAATCCCCATCCGGCATTTGATATGTTCTTTGATTCCTCTCGATGGGCTGATGAATACTACGATAGAATTAGTTTTGGATATCGAATATTGCTTGAAGAGAGTATAGATGGGACACGTTTTTATTATGACGCAAGACAGAGAGAACGGGTAAGTTATACTATTCTGGAAAACAAGATTATTCCTGAAAGTCGTCAATGTGAAGGATGGGTAGGAATACATAGTACTACAATTAGTTCCACTGAAAAGATAATTATGCCTTATTCTGAAAAGCTGGTAGAGAATTTGGAATCAATAAAGCAACAGTTGAGAAATGCTTCCAATTTTCTTTCAGAGTTGCTTTCTGCCAGTAATCGAGAAGAATTGTTAGTAAGTGACAATTTTAAATTATTGAAATAACCCTCAAAACAGAAAGAATCATAATGGAAGGAAATTTATATGCAGTATGCGAACTAACGCCTGAACAACAAAGAGCTTTTAATAGACTAAAAAAGGCGTATAAAGACTGTGAAAAAGCAGGAATTTACTTTGCTAATAATTACGGTGATTTGATGGCTTTTAATAAAAAACTTGTGGCGGGATATGGAGATATGACGATGCATGCCGATGGAGAATATGAGGTAGTACTTGATAATGGTTGTCCGGCTGAATCTATGCGAATTGCTAATGAATGGGCTGATGATACTCATGTATTAGGTTTAACTAAAAAAGGCATGAAATTATATTTGCAGGAAGAAGAGTGATTTAATAAAAGAAAAGGACATTATGAAAAATATAAAAGAAGCATTAGATAGCGTAAAGAAGATAGACAAAAAATATAATCGAATAGGAACTATTAAGCAGTTTACTATTGATATGATTGAACATTTCGGACAGGAATTAATTGATTTCATATTAGGTGAAACCGATTTGTCAGAAGAAATAATCCTCGGAAGTTTGAGCTATAAAGCCAGCACCGCATTGGAAATATGTGATGACGACCTAACCGATTTTTATGTGCTGCAAGAATTGTATGATGCCGTCAATGATTGACTAATAAAAAGATAGATATGAATGAAGAGGAAATAATACAAGGATTAAAAGCAGGTCGTAAGTTTACTGGGTGTAATGGTGAATTTGCCGGAATTGTCATCCCATTGGCTTATAATGATAAATCGATCTTACTTCCGGTTGTATGCGAAAAGGATGGGCGTGAATTCTATGATTATTGGATTTTAACACATACTATTTGGGGATTTCAAAATGGAGATTATGTATTTATTTGATTAACGTAAAACTATAAAAGGAATGGATAAAATTAAAACAGATATTGAGATTATTGATTATCTCAATAGTTTAGAATGGATTGAGGAAGTAAGGGTATCTCCCGTTGAAATCGTGGGAAAAATAGACCTTAGAACCACCTCGATGGATAAACAGGATTTTAATCTAATAAATACCTGTATGGATAATAGATATTACATACTATTTCATAGTAAAATGATTTGTATTGAAAGATTTAACGTATAACAAGAAAGAAAGGAGCTAATATGCTTGAACCTCAAACAAAGCAGATCACCCGGTTTGGGCTTACAATAGCTGGTTCAGATGTGTATTTTCCGAAAAAGGAAACCGCTATAAAAATTGGGAAGATGTCGCTCCGGATGAATCCGGACACTAAGTTATTTGAAGAATATCGGCTTTGGTGGTTAGAGCCTGGCAAGCCTCCTAGAATTATAGATGAGCAGAGATTTGATAGAACAATATTAATTCAATAAAGAATAGAAAGGAGCATTTATGATTGATAAAGAAGAATTAATATCAGTGTTTGAACAGTTTTTGAATGAAACCGGAAGCTGGTACAATTTCAAGGAGTTTGTAGAAAAACAAGGATATACAGTTGAAGAACTCGGATTTTCCGAAGATTAATAACAGAATAAAAAGGAATCAAATGAGAATAGAAACAAAATTCACGCCCGGTCAAAAGGTTTGGGCTATTTATAACAATAAAGTGCAGGAATTTATGGTAGAAACAGTTGAAGTTACCTCTCACTTTAATTATGATACCAATAAACCTTACGAACCGTCTTCCAAGTATAAACTACGTGTAGGAGAAAGTGCTGGACACAGGGTGGAAGTTTATGAATTTGAATTAGAGAGAAGCTATGCTTTATCTAAAGAAGAACTATTAAAATCACTCTAACCAGAATAAATATGAATGAAATTGACTTTTTAAATAAGCAACTTACCATTGAAGAACTTAATAATTTCTTGCATGAATTAATGGGATATTCGGCTTGTTTGCCCGAATACCCATCAAGAATAGAGCCAATAGAGATAACAGACGATGAGGGAGCCCCCGTTAATTATTATCATTTAATTGGCAACAAAGATATTACCATAGTTCGGAATGCACTTTTTCTCAAGGAAAAGATAGACGAAGAGCGTGGTGAATGGAGAGGTAGATATGATGTACGACAAAGCATAAAACAAGCATTAGGAATTGATTAACAACAGAATGGAGATGAACCTTACCTTTTATCGTTTAACAATTAAAGGAAGGGATCTAGCGAATGAAGAATGTAAAAAATGGCGTAAATAAAGAAAGAAAAGAATAATATGACAGTAAAAGAGTTAATAAAAGAACTTGAAACCTGCGAACCCGACGCAGTAGTTTCAATCGTAATAAACGAAATAAATCTGGAAGTGACAGAACTCATCACTCCTGCACCTGAAATAGTAGAGTTATCATAACAACAAATAAAATTAGATATGAATGGAGAACAAATAATACCGCCAGTTACTGACCCATCAGGTCAAAGTTGGAAGCAACCGCATAGACGTAACATTGAATTGGATAAAACTCATGCACTCATGAGCGAACAAACCTTTAAAGGTTACCAGAGTATTCTTATACCATCCCAACCGGAAAGTATGAGGGTAAAATGTGGCGAGCCAATAAAGGGGGCAAATGGTATCTTGCATGGTACGGACCAGACTCGGCCCCCGGCTACTTATCAATCGAATGGAGAGAAATATTAATAGCGTAAAACAAACAGTAATGAGGTAATCCGAGCCTTAAAGCCGATATTTGTTCTTTGACGTATTGGATTTATCGCTTATTATTTATCTTTGCATAAAATGTTAGCAATATGGTACACAATAAGATATTTAAGAAAGAAAATAAAGAATATCAGTTAGAAGTAGAGCTTTTGATAGACACGTTTAGGAATGACACCTTTGAATACCGTTTATCCCTCTCAACAAGGCTTGTAGGTAAACGTAAATGGGTTAGAGTCATACCTTATAATTATAATGAATCGAACATTTCTCGCATTAGAGAACATCTAACCGATGATGAAATATTATCGGCAAAAACGGAATTATGGCAAAAACTTAAACCATAATTTTAAAATGATATTAGGCGGTAAGTTCAACACTTACCGCTTTTTTGTGCCTGGGCGGATAAAGTTCAGGCACTTTTTATTTAACTAATAACAAATAGAAAATGAAAAAATATCGCGTAACGATTGAATTAGATACTTTTGAATTTATAGTATCCGCTAAAGATAAGAAGGAAGCTAAGGAAAAAGCTCTCAATAATCTTCAGAAAAAGAAAATATTAACTATGATCCGAAAAGGATGGCCCGATAATAAGAGGCTAATTTTTATTGATGAAGAATAACTCAACTCAAATCAAAAATGAATAAGATTGAATTTTATGCTGGACAAGACCTTGATAAAGCATATCAAGATTTGCAAATAAATGCTCCGTGCTGTGGAGAGTTTAATGGGAAAGTACTGTATTCCACTGAAACCATAGATGAAATTTACACTAAAGTTCTTGGTGTGACAAAACGAGAATATGAGGAACGTTTGCGCAAGGAGCATGAGGACTATACGATAAGGGAGTTTGAATTTAAGACAAAAATTCCTCAACTGATAGAAGATTATCGAAAACGTGCAAGAAGTGTCATTCCTGAAGAATATTTGGAATATTGGGATGAAATTGTTCCTATTCGATTAAATGACCTTTATCATGGGCTGGAACTTGATTGTTGGCTGGAACTAATTGCTGTATTGAATGATTCCACTAAGGATGAGTTAGAAAAACTGGAAGCTTGTCGAACTCTGTTTTTAGGACAAGGACATAGCGGAATGAGTGCCAGTCTTGTTTTCTCTGGCTTAAAACGGTTTCATCCATTAGGAGAAAAGTTAGTTATGTATATAAAATCATTAGTTAGTGAATAACCAATAAGAGATGAAGAAAATAGTAATAGACGGGGTTATTTATAGTATTAAAAATACAGACTTCAAAAAACTAGAATCTCTTGTTGCTTCCATGCAAATAGCTCCCATAGACGAAGAACTTGAATATTACCGAAAGTACATAAAATATTGTGAGGACGTTAAATCAAAGTATGGAGATGGTATACCTGTAGATGGAGTTTATTTTACTAATGGATAATTATTATGAGTAAAGAAAAACAAATATGGGATATAGTAAGCCATATTTGGGGCAACTATGGAGAAGAAGTTGACGGAATATCTATACATGAATCAGAAAAAGCTGAAAACGGAGAACTTCATAGAAAGATTTATACCCATCATGGATATTGCTTTGAGCTGACATGTTACACTGAGTATGATTCAGAGAATATGGATGATGTTGAAGATGGCTGTATTTATGCTTTCTGTGAACCTTGGGAAGGATTCAATGAAGCCGGTATTGAGAAAGCCATTGAAATATTAAAAGGTGTAGTTTAATTCAAATCAAATAGGAAAGGAATATAATGGGAACAATAACAAATAAAGTCGATAAAAGAGCATGGCAGTCAATCAAAACTATTCAATCATGTACTAATATGGTTGATGTAAATATCCACATATCTAAAGCTATTCTTGATACCTTTAAGCTTCGGAATCTTGGATTAAGCAAGGTACTAGCAATGAGAAATGGCACACTTACGGATTGGCAGAAGCGTAAAAAGTGCAATTACAATTTAATGCTAAGTCAAAAAGAAAGTGTTCGGGCATATCTTCTTACGTTTGTGCCAATGGAACTCCGTAAATGTAAGATGTATAAAAATATCCAGTAGCCTTTGGGCTACTATAATTCAATTCAAATCAAAATAGATATGAATAAGATAATGTTCAACGATAAATATGGTTTGACACAGGCTGTATTAGAAGGTCTGAAGACTATGACGAGAAGGATATTTTATATCCCTGATAAACTTGTTCCTTACCTTGACATTGACGATATATTTGATATTGTCGATGATTGTATTATTTGGAAAGACAAGTCTGATAATATTCGTATGACATTTGAACCTAAATACAAGGTTGGTGAAGTCGTTGCCATTGCGCAAAGCTACAAAGATTTAGGTTATGCCCCAGACTCATTAGATAGGCATCCGAAAGATTTGAGTGTACGCGGTCTTATGAAGGATTCCGCAGGATGGAATAACAAAATGTTCGTTAAGTCGTATGCTTGTAGGCATCACATCAAAATAGTCAATGTAAAAGTAGAGCGTTTGCAGGATATATCTGATGAAGATTGCTTGAAAGAGGGAATTGTAAAGCAAGAAGTAATATCTGATGAATCACCGCTTATTTACGCCTATGATGCCTTTTTGAATGGAGAAAGCGGTTATTTCGCTTCCCAGTGGTTCAAGAGACCTAAAGAAGCCTTTGCTGTTCTGATAGACAAAGTATCTGGGAAAGGCACATGGGAGCGTAATCCTTTTGTTTGGGTGTATGAATTTAAACTGTTTGACTAATAACAATAAAATAATGAGCATCATGGAAACAATAAAACTAACGAAAAAAGAAGAAGAGTGGATTAAAGATCTAAAGATATTAATGCGAAAGAGACCTAGACATCTCATATTGTTTGCTGACGGTAATTTGAATATATTGAAAGGAAGCAAGGAAAATCCTTCATGTGAAACGGAAGATGGTCGAATGGATAAAGAAAGAATTGTAGATCTCATTTTATTTACTTGTGAGGGTGGTGCTTTTTAATTAACGTAAAACAAAATAGATATGAACGAATTAAAATGGTATGAAATAAGTAATTCTCTACCACCTACTGAAACAGAGATTATTCTCGCAGATTCTATAAGATGCCGCTCTGAATGGCAGAATCTACATAGAAAGTGTAATATTAGAGATTTTTGTGAGAACTATGGATATGATTATTGGACTTATGCTCCAAGCTGTGAAAATTTTAAATCAGAGTAAAACAAGATAAAAATGAATAAAATAGACCGATTAAATGAGTCAATAGCTAAAGCTGACGAAAAGTATAAGCAGTCAGTTATTGAAGTTTTGGATGATATCTTTCCGGGTTTGGATATGGAGACTAGGGAGGAGATTTCTAAGAAGATCTGCTGGGGTAAACATGGTTTTATGGATTGCGATGAGATCATATTAATGCACGATGGAAGAGCATTTGACAATCCTGCTATGGCTGACATACTCACAGAGAGAATTCAAAAGACAAGAGAAGAAAATAAGAATTTAGAGCCCAATATTGATAAAAGGTATTGGTGTGAAACTTGTGGTTCCCATTCTCATGAAGCTAATCCGATTACAGGCTATTGCTTTCATTGCAACACTGACAACTGGGAGCCGGAAGATTGGAGACAGGTGGTGTAAGATGAAAAACAATAATCTTGAAGATTGTATATTAATAGACGTGACCGCAACTTGTGTTCAACTCCTTCCAGTAGGGAAAGCTATTAATATCATTGCTTATGTTCCCAAGACTGATGTCTTTAAACTTTTGGAGTCTATAGATGAAGATTCAATACGTGAATACTTAAAATGCCAACAAGGAGTGGTTAGCGGTTAATATGGAGTATGCTTTGATAGAATGGGGTAGAAGATGTTACCCTGGAGTGAAAGTAGATGTATTTGGGAATACTTCCAGCAAAAAGACTGTTACCATAGCAACGACAGACATGCTGGAAAACATGGTAACAGAAGATGGGTACTTTGTCTCCCAGAAAGCTGAGGAAGTGGATGCCGGAATAACGCTATATGTTCCTCCAAATGAAATTTACTCTTCCGAACATGATTTGGTTGAGTTAGTAGAAAATGAAATGAAAAAGCAATAATATGCCGGAAAAGAAAGCAATAGATAAGGAGGGTCTTTTAAATATCTATCAAAAATACATGAGGTTGAGCCGGTATCTGTTCGGTCTAGGTGATGATTCTCCTTTTGATATCAATGAGCTTCCAGATGATAATGAATTCCTTGCTCCGGCCAAGAAGATCGCAAAGTCATTGGATATAAGCTGGAAGAGTATGTCACATGAAGAAAGCAACCGAATAATGTTGGCATTACTTGAAGATACATATAAGGAGATGGCTACCGTGGCCGATAAAGATAAGCTCGTCTTAGAAACAAAATTACTAATATTAAAATAATAAATTTATAGACATGTTATCAAAAATATATTTGTCATTGATAATAGCCGGACTAACAATAGGAAGTGCCGGCTATATTTGTATGCTATTTAGATTCACCAGATATATAAAAATCTTTAAGTGTTTGGCGGTCTTCCTGATAATAGCAATAATTGCTGTTCGGGTAATGTTGGAGAAGAGTTATTAAATTATCAGCCCCATCCGTTTTATTAACCCTATTAATAATCAGCAACCGGATGGGGTGGTAATTATCTGTGAGAGTCAAATACTACTCTTTTACCATTTTTCAGTGTTCTAAATGGTGATATTTTTATATTATTGGGGCGCTCGTTCACGCTATAATATGGAACATTGTTCAGTGTATATTGAAGAAAATCAATTTTGGCGTTTTGCTCATGGATAACCACACTTAATGCCGCTATTGTTGCAATAAATAGCATTAACATTAATGCGATGATATACACAATCTCTGTGTGGAAGTGGTAGAATTCCTTGTAGGATTCTCTGAAGCTTTTAATTTTGCTCATGTTGTAATGTATTAAGTTAAAAAACGTGCCCAGAATAATAAGTACACATACTTCATAGAGGTGCGGCAAACAACCTAGCAAAGGATATATATAGATATTAAGCGGGCACGTATATTGTTTAAATACAATACACAAGCACCGCTCAATCTACACCCTTTGCTTAGAAAATTGCCGCTTTCTATGAAAGGTAGACTGAGCGTCCAAATTGTACTTCAGGAGTACGTTGCAAAGATATGTAAAAGAAGATGTAATGCAATGAATCAAACAAAAAAAAACGATGTAATAAAGTTCATTTATTATGTTTGCTTCTTATCTTTGCAGAAAAAGAGCTTATGGAGCAAGAACGAAAGTACGACCTGGAATCAGTGCAAGAGCTATTAAGTTGGGCACGTGAAGTTTTAAACAATAAGACGTATCCAGCAGGAGCTTTTCAACTTAATAAAAGTACTAAAATATTAGATTGTGAGAGATTTTTAGACTCTATGATTTCAGTGATATCTAGGAACTGGGAGAACCCTACTTTTCATCCTGTTATTAATCAACTACGGGAGTTTAGAGAGAAGATAAAAAATATCTCTTGATTATCTACAGATATTTTATAAGCGCAAGCGAACCAATTGGTTCGCTTTTTTTATGACCGGACATTTTATCCGGAAGTTTAAAACTGTAATCAATTAATTAATATGTTTACTCAGAAATGTTTTATAAAAGATAGCTCTCAATATCTATGTGATGTTTTAGAGCGCCGTGGGTATAGAAAGAATACGTTGTGTTCATTCGATAATGTGGGTAATGATATCGAAGACTGGGGTATTGCGTGCGAAAATGGGGCATACTTCTTAGTTAGAGAGATTTGTTTGTTGCCGGGTTTTGTAAATTGTGGTAAACATAAAGCTTTGTTTCTGTCCATTGCGTCTATGCAAGATATAAGCGACATAAATCAATGGTTTAAGTTTGATAATGGAGATGTTGCCTTCTGTGAATGTGAGTCTCGTATTGATATGTGGGGAGATTATGAGGAAGGTGAGATTTCACCGGTAAAGATGACAGCCAAAGAATTGGTAGAGATGTTTATTGGTAAAAAGGATAGCATATTCTTCTGTGTTGATAAAGAGGGTTGGGGATGGTTTAGCCAGGAGGTTCCGGTCAGGAGCGGGTCTGATACAGGCTGGAAATTTGAAGAGGAATTTTACCCAATTCAATCTGGAAGTATAAAGCTTCTTGGTCTCCCAGAATTGACTTATGAAGATGGTCCGGTGGAGGTTGAGGTTTCGGTGAAAGTAAAAATGTAGCAATGGAAGAACATATAGTTTTTGAAAGAGAATTCGACAAGACTAGGGTCCTAATGATTGATGGAAGTCCTTGGTTCTGTCTCCCAGATATATGCCGAATATTGGCGTTACAGACTTCAATAGTAGTGAGAGGATTAAAGCCTGATACGGTTTTGATTAAAGATGCTCCAAATGAAAGAAGTAAAGTTCAAAGTGAGTTCTTTGTAAATGAAGAGGCATTATTGTATCGGGTTATTCAAACCGATTGTCATGCTGCTAAAGAATATGAGGAATGGATATATATGACAGTGTTACCAGAGATCAGAGAGAAATATGGTCAGCCTCCAGCTAAGAATACGTCTGGAATGGTAAAGCAAAGTCAAGGGGCGGAGCTAATTCCTATTACGGAGAATGAAGGAAAGAGAGCTGTGAATGCGAGAGATTTGCACGCTTTTCTGGGAAGTAAACAAGATTTCTCTACTTGGATAAAAGCGCGTATTGACAAGTACGATTTCGTTGAAAATCAGGACTATCAGGTTTTCCACAAATTTGTGGAAAACTCCAAAGGCGGTAGACCTCTTGCTGAATATGCTCTTTCCATCGACATGGCAAAGGAACTTTCTATGGTAGAAGGCAACGAGAAAGGTAAACAGGCTCGGAAGTACTTTATTGCTTGTGAGAACAAACTGAAAGAAGTAACTCGCAAGGTCCTTCCAGAAAATTATTTGGATGCTTTGAAAGCTTTGGTTGCAAATGAAGAGGAGAAGCAGACTTTACTTCTGGAAAACATGAAACTTTCCGATGAGAATCAGTATCGGAAAGAGGTAATCGAAGGTCTTATAGAAGATATCTCGCTTGCCGATATGAGACAGCGTATCATCCAGATTATTCAGAAAGGCGGTATTCATAATATCCGGTCGGACTGGAATAGGCTTTATTGTGAGTTTGATAAAAAGTACCACTTAAACACAACCGTTCGTATGAATAACAGACTATTCAATGGTAGTAGGATGGACTTCATAGATAAAGAACTCAATATGATTCCAGAATTGTATGAGTTAACCTGCAAATTATTTGAAAGCAACTATAACAAACTCATGGAAGATTGGGGAAAGTTCGCGAAACGGGTAAGTAGGAGACAATAAATAAGCCTTGGGCGGCTTTATAAAACCTATATATAACAATATAAAATAAAGAACTAAAATATGAAGAAAGTAAATTGTAAGAAAAGCAACCCTCTGATTAAAAAAAATGAAATCAAAGGGCTGGGATGGCGTTTGGATAGAGAATTATCTACACAAAAGCTTTCTGTCAAAAAGAGAGATAAACCCGCACTTAGGGCAAGCAGTCATAATAACAGGGTATGAGCCTAAGTTATCAAGTCCTACAGTGTTTTTCGCATCAATATCTAACGATACGAGGTGTATCTCGTTTGGGCTAAGTATTTTTTCTTCTTTGCACCCACAATTAGGACATTGACCTACTTTAAGATTTTGCTGAAGTTTCAGCAGTTGTTCTTCTGTTAATTTCATAAATTATAATTTTAAAAATTCGACAAGAGCAAAAGTAGTAATAATATTCAAAGGGCACACCTATTCCCGTAATAATTTTAAAATTCGACACTTTACTTTTATTCGGGTGTGTCCTTTATTTAAATAAACAACAATATGAAAGAGAAAACTAGTGAAACTGTTATTTCTATCAGGATTAGTCATTATGGTACACGAATAAATCCTGAGAAAGCTTTCTATAAGAACAGTTACATCGTAAGAGAAGTTGAAGTAGATGGTAAATCGGTTTATTCTGATCGGATGACATCTGAAATATATGTGAAGACTAATGATTCGATCCGGAAATTAGAGTGCTTTTTGTTAGGTCTTGAAAAAGCTGACAGATCAGAGAATGCCGCTTCTGATTGCATAACAGAATTACCATATACTCTTATAGATGACCCGTATTATCGGCCATCCTGTAAATTCCCAGAAAAATATTACTGGAGAATGCCATTGTGGAAAAATAGAGAGAAGGTCACTGCGCACACATTTTTAGGATGGTGTATGCGAGTAATAGAAAAGGTGTACTTAGCAACGCGGACAGAGCCAACCGTTCTACAAACCCCTCCTTCTCTGATAAACCAGTTTGTACCTCAGACGCCAGACGATCTTGTTTCAATGCAGATAATAATTCGCTCTCAGCCTCTTGCCTGTGACGTTCAAGAAGCATTGCGTAGTTATATAAAGTTACGCCAGATGTACTCACACCAATGGTCAACACGACAATCAGACAAAGAAATACCATCCGGGTACATAGCGATTCTTGAAAATTATTGTGGAGAGAAACTAATATCCCGTCAAGCCCTGCGCTCACTACGAGTATGTCCCGCCAGAATTCAGATTGTTTCTGATAGGATTGAATAGATAATTTGCTATTTTCTTTGTGCTCATTTTCGTAATATTGATTTGGGATTTTGTGTTCGGTTATTATGTTTTTATCCATGCGATTATATTTTAAATTTTAGTTTTATCGCTACAAAGGTAGCAAAACCTTCATAGTCCGGGAGGATAGTGAAGGTGATTTTTTTAAGATAGTGAGTCACAAATGAAAAGTAGTAATATAATATGGAAAGTGTAGTATTATTAAGAGACATTTTGAAGGATAATCAATATCCAGAAGCAGGTGTGTTATTGTTTAAAATAGCAAAAGAGACTATAGATAATGGAGGAACCGTTGTTTTGAATATGAGCGAAGTGGGATCTATGCCGGCTGTATTTATGAATACATCTTTTGGAGAGCTTATTGCATTTTATGGAATTGAAAAGGCAAAGAACGTTTTTCTTTTTAAAAGCATAACAAAAGCACAGATTCAAAGGATACGGAAGTACTTTACAGATTACGAAAATATTGTTATGAAAAAAGATTGAAAATATTTGGATTAATAATTTTCAGAAGAGAGGTGTTTTTTAAAACCTCTCTTTTTTTTTATTTGCCATATACATTTAAGTTCTTATATTTGTTATATAATCAATCAAAAGTTAATGCATTATGACTAGAGAAGAGTTATCCAAGGAGCTCGTAAAACTTCGTGAGAAGGCTGGGTTTAAATCTGCAAATAGTATAAGCAAGGAAATCGGCACTTCTCAAAGTTATGCATCAAATTGGGAGACTGGGAAACGCAATTTTAAATTAGATTTTTTGTTCAAATACCTAAAGGTGGTGAGAATGCATCTTTTCCTTGTTAGTAAAGATGGGGATGAAAAAAAAAATAAGTTAATAAAACAGCCTGGAGTTTTGGGTCAATATATTGTTCAAATGTTGAGGCTCCAGCATACAAATCCTAAGAATATTATTCATAATGGGGTGAGGAATTATATTGTTCATAAAATAGTAGATGGTGATCTGTCTGTTGGTGTCGATGGTTTTCTTCAATTTTTAGATGTGCTAGGGTATGATGTTTGTTTTCAGGCTAATGAGGTAATGGCAGGAAGGGTTGAAGCAGCAAAGAAGGCGGAAGAAGATAGATATAAACCATTAAGTGATGATGAAGTAAAAAAGGAAAGATTAAGGATTGGCGAGGTGGTAAGAAACGTTAGGATATTATCTAAAAAAAGAAGTAAAGATATTATATGTGAATCAGGTCAGAGCATGCAGCTTTTTCGTGAGCTGGAGGTTGGGGAGCGAAATTATATGATAAAAACATTATTTAATTATATAATGGTTTTCAATACAAACATGTATGCTGCCAGTGCTGATGAAAAGATAATGATGAACATGGAGAATATTGGAAAATTTATAAAAAATAAAAAAGAATGCATTGGACATAGTACAGTTCTGCTAACTAGTCGATTAAACATATCGGATGATACAATCACAAAAATAGAGAATGGCAGTAATTTTACGATAAACAACTGTATACAATTGTTGAATTATTTCGGATACAAAATAACAATAGAATGAAAAAGATAAAATATTCAGAAGAACATCAGCAGTTACGTCCAAAGACGTTTTTTTATGTGCAGGGTAAAAATAAAAAAGTCCCTTTTTACAATTCAGAAGAATATGCAATACTTGTTGGTAATGGTAAATGTGTTTCTATTCCTCCTTATATTGAAAATGTGATGATTAGATATATGGTGCTTAATGATGATGATAGGAAATGTTTATATAAAAATGTATTTCGATTTTACCCTAACCTAGACATGGTGGAGCGAGATGAGTTTGTAGACAATTTTATGAATTCACATAAAATATATACGATTGAAAAATTTCCTGAAGATATTAAAATATATGCGGTTAACGGTAGGTATTCTTTTACTGATGGATATGATGAAGGTGTGTTTACGATAACTGATAAACAGGAGCTTGAATTAAACGCCATAATTAAAGAATATGGTAGTGGTAAATGTTTTAAGCACGTAAGACGATGGTTCTCTCAGTATCATAAAGACAGATATTTCCCTATACTTCCAGAAGTTGCTGAAGTATATGCGTGTCAATACCTATCCTCAAAAGGAGTTCTTTATACAACAGGTTTTACCTGGAATGATGCCAACACTTGGATTAACTGTCTTCCTATATTTTGTAAAACTATTGTGTTTTGGCTTTTTGTATATGCTATATATAAATGTTTAACGAACTAATTATACATCAGTTGTTTAAATAATTATATTTTGATAATAAATATTTTATAGTTTTTTCTATGTCTTTTTCTGGATTAATTTCTTCGCGGTATTTATTGTACATAAAATCCGCCGTTGCATTTATAATGTATTTATATACATATAAGCTGTCCACCCCATACCTATTTCTGCATTTTATTTTTTGTGTTACCATATAGCAACCTTCATATTTATTGATTGATGGGGGTGGAAATAAGTCTGTTGAATTATCTATTTCAGTTAGGCGTTTTATAGCTTTTTGCTCATGCATAACCAATGGAACTGGCGACATTCTCCCATTTTCATATGCTTCTTTTAGCCGAATATATTCACGAGCTAATTCGATCTCTTCTGAAGCATCAGAAGGAGGCATAGGGGATCTAAAAATATCGGTTTCTAATATTTCATAGCTTTCATAATTACTTAAAGTTTCAGCCATTTCCTTTTTAATTAATTTGGATATTTTTTTTTCTCTGCACCCTGATAAAGTGAAAAGGACAGCAAGCAATATTAGGATATTAGTTTTTTGCATGTTTTGTTTTTATATAAGTTGTTACGATTTTGCTTGCAAAGATATACTATAAAAATTACAAAAAACATATATAAAGGATTTTATTTTCTTTCCAACAAACATATCGTTTTTCATTTTAATATTCTACAATAAAAGATTATGAAGAGGAATATCAGATTGAGCGAAAAGGATGCGTACAAGTTATCCGAAATAACCGGGCTTCCAGTTGAAGGAATACATCAAATAGATGGCCTTGGTGTCTTGAATGTATCAGAGGCAAAGTGTATATTGGCAAGCATTGACTGGGAAAGGTTAAGAAAAAAAACTAAGTTAAAATCCGGTCAAATAATCAAATTACTTTGTAAAGAGTATCAGCTCACTACCTACCAAGTCGAATGTGCTATATATGGTAAGAAGAGATTTTTATGTTATTGTAAAAAATGCGGCTCCCAGATATCCAAAGCAGAAAGCAATCGTAATGAAGGTTTGTGTGATGATTGCGTTATTGAATCTATAAATCTATAAAATCAAAGCCATGACTTTACAGAAACAAGAGGTGTACCGGTACTATAAGAATCGGTATCCAAACTTTATTGTGTTATTTCATATTGGAGACATGTATGAAGCATATGAAGAAGATGCAGTTAAAATATCCAGTATTACCGGTTACTTAATCTTCACGGATCAGGATAATTTTGATCTATTGTCATTCCCAAAATCATTTCTTGCATATTTTATAGAGAAAATATCTGACAATGGTCTTGGCGCTAAAGTTGTTAGCTATATGGGAGAAAATGGAATTTGTGTTCTTCCAGATATCAAAAAGATAGAGGAAAATAGAAAAAATGATTATTAATTTCGTTATTCTATAAGCTTAATGTTGAGAACTGAACATAACTTGCTGAAAATCAATACATCATAATACTTTTCTTGAAATTTTGATTATTCTATTAACTGTCTGAAAATCAGTGGTTTATGCGAAAAAATAATCTAAAAATATTTTGTTGTATCGTATTTGGTACATATATTTGTGTCACTAACAAATGCCTAAAGAGCAAATGCTAGTGATTTTTTGTTTACATATAAAGTTGATATGAAAAAAGAGGAAACTAATAATTACAAAACCATAAATGTAAAATTGAAGTTTGAGAAATCAAAAGATACAAATGCTTTTATGGGTTTTGTTCACAAGGATAAACATAAAGGATTTATTGGAGTCAGAAAAGATAACCCGATGGAAAAGCAAATCTGTTTGGTTGATTTTGGGCTGGAGGATCAAATTGTTACTAAAGTTTTGTATCAATGCAGGATAATCCCGATGAAGGAAAAGAGTGGGTATATCGTTGTTGAAGCGGAACCGGTAGAATTTGAAGCAGAGGTGGTAATGTCTTATTTAAAAAGACAAATCTATCAAGTCGAAGTGATATTCGGAAACAAGATCATTCTTTATGATCCTAAAGATGGTGTTCGAAAGTCGGAGAGAAATATAGCTGACTGCGTAGATATCCTAGAGAAGCGCTATGATATTAAGAACAAGTCCGCTGTTGTAGAAGAGTTTATTGAAAAGGCTGTAGGTCTTGTTAAATTATACGAGAAAGATGGGTTCAAAGCTAAGATCAAGAAGAAAAGCCAAGCTGCCTAGAAAGCGAAAGAAATTAGCGATTAAGGTGCAGGGGAGAAAGTGGTATTATGACACTATAAAGTTGTACGGGATAACAGAAGGGAGGTTTGATGAGCCTATTTGTAAATTCTGGGTAAACTCAACAGTTCATGATTCCCCCAGTGCTACAAACGATGGAAAGCTTTGTATGATTCCGACAGCTAAAATGTATTGGTAATATGAAGCGACCGGTAAGAGGTATTGCAACAGATGCGGCTCACTCAACTAAAATGGGTATAACCGAGAATCAAGGTATAGATTTGGAAACTGGAGAGCAAATATTCTACCGAAATCTTGGAGATCAGACAGTTAATATTGGAGAATTTTTAGCGATTGTAGATGCAGCTAAGTATATTATTGAAAATGACTTCCAGCCGCGTGAGATATATACCGATAGCATGACAGCAATTGCTTGGTTCAACAATAAGCGGACAGCTTCCAAGAAAAAGAACAAGGACCTGATGAAAGCAGAGATATTCTTGAAAGCTTTCGATGTAGATCTCCAGACGATAAAGGTGATGCATTGGGACAATAAAACGTGGGGCGAAACACCCGCTGATTTTGGAAATAAATAGGTTAGGCACAGTAGCACAAAGCGTTGTACTATTTAGAACGAGGGCTGATATAATTAATATTAACGTAGGCATCCTTTTTTTTAGAGCATTCAGCTCTCGTTCTTAAAATATTGCGGGGTGGAGGAGATGGTTTCCTTGCAAGGCTCATTACCTTGAGACCCAGGTTCGAGTCCTGGTCCCGCTACAAATACTGGAAAGATGGCAGACGTGGTGTATGCACCGGACTGAAAATCCGGCTAAGATGATTCGATTTCATCTCTTTCCACATCAATTATTAATAGAAAAGACATATGGACAACAATTTCAAACAGGAAAGAGAAAATATCGTATCGGTATTTAAAGTTGCAAAGAGGGATCTACAGAGTCTCAATGAGAAGATTAAGAACACTAGGAACTCTAATGCTGCTCAAATAAAGCAACTACAGAACAGAAATAAAGAGATGAAGAAGCTTGAATCAAGTAATCGATTCTCTATTTGGTTCTTCTCCCTGTTCTTTAAAGTGTGAGGTAATTTGTAACATAGTATTAGTCATATTTTAAATTCAATTTACCGGTTCGTGAGAATAGGTAAATATGTCCTCATAGCTCAGTTGGTAGAGCAGTACGCCGTTAACGTATTGGTCGGTGGTTCGAATCCATCTGGGGACGCACAAATCTTAGGCATTTTTATTTTATTGTGGTTTTAATATTTAGTTTCCAGTTTGGTTCGTGAGAATAGGGCTGGATAATTTAACAAACCTCAGTGGCGAAACGGTAGACGCGCTAGACTTAGGATCTAGTATCGAAAGATGCGCAAGTTCGAATCTTGTTTGGGGTACAATCCAATTAATATTTTTATGAATAAGTCAGTAAAACAAGGAATCATTAAACAGTTATTTATGATGATAGTAATCCTGTTCATAGGCAATAGAGTATTCAATCATTTCGATGCTTGGGTTGGTATTGCTGTATGTTTATGTGCTTGCTATCCAGTTATTAATATTTTCAAATCAATTAAAAAATGAAACAGAAATTTTTGTTTATGTTGGTTGCACTTATGGCAACTGTAGTTTTCTCATCCTGTGAACGTGTAGCTCCCAATTATGCCGGCGTGCTAATGGAGAATTTTGGTAAAGACGGTAAGAGTGATTTTAAGATCGTTTCTGGTAGGGTTTCAACCTGGGAAATGGGAACAGAACTCTTTCAGACCCCATTATTCGAACAGCGAGGCTACTTCCAAGACCCGGTCGTCCTTAAAGCTGCTGATAATACCGAATTTAAAGCCACCCCCCTATATTCGTATAAGGTTATTAAAGAAAGGGCCATTGATGTCGTTTTCGATAATAAACATATTGGTAGCGGTGATAAATTTATGCGATCCTTGGAGGATAATATTTTGGAACCACGTATCTATGACCTTATTAAAGAAGAAAGCCGTAAGTATAAGACCGACACATTGATGGCCGACGGAGGTTCATTGTCTTTTGAAAAGAAGCTGGAAGACATTGTACGAGCTGAATTTCTAGCCCGTGGATTGGAACTTAAATCGTTTTCTGCCCAGTTAGAGTTTAGCGATAAAGTCCGGGATAAGATTGATAGTCGAAATGAAGTGAACACTAATATTACCGTTATTGACCAGAAAATCGAAGAGCAGAAAAAGAAGAACGAGCTGGAACGTTTAATGACAGAACAGGCTTTGATTGCTTCTAAAGGCTTAACTAAGGAAATCTTATATAAGCAGTTCATCGACAAATGGGATGGAAAAACTCCTTTGTATGGCGTAACTCCGGAATTCCTAAGAATCACTCAATAACTCACATTATATAACAACAACGGAAGCCTGTTTGACGACGGGCTTTCTTTTTATCAGATTAATTATGGAAAAGGGAGATTTAAGGATTGACGAGAATACGGTTGTTCATTGTGCAACAGAACAAGATTCCGTAAAAGTGCTAACAATAGCGCATAAGTTAGGCTATAAGTGGTCTGCTGGAGAAGACTACCTATTTAGAAGTTATTGGAAAATTAATGGAGAAGAAACTTGCTATAGTTTACATAGTGGTAGGCATTCAATCTTCTCTTATTACAAAAAAATGGGGTATGAGATAATTACCGCACAAGAATTTTTAAAACTACACAATATGATGACAAAGAAAGAAATTGAAGAGTACAAGGATTTTAAAGATGGAGATTTGGTTCTTAATAGGGAAAAGGAAAAATTTGAATTATGCCAAGTTCATCCTAAAATGTTTGCTCTTAGAAATATAGAAAATGATAGTGCATGTTTTGTTCTATTTACTTTAAGTGAAATACAAAAAGACTTTAAACTTTATGTCGCTCCCGAAAACATCCTTCCAGATGAACCCAAAGCAATTGAACTCACCATGGATGAGATTGCAGAGAAGTTCGGACTCCCAGTTAGTCAAATCAAAATAAAGAAGTAATCGAAATAATATGATAGCAACACTTATAATAATAGTCCTTGCGTTTGGGGATCTTTTTTTCACACTAGCAAAACATGGACAGCCTAAAACTGGCCGTTACAACTTCGCGACATCTCTTATTGTAGTGGCGATACAATTTTTGCTATTCTACGCTGCCGGACTGTTTGATAAATTTAATTTGTAATATAACCATGACAGAATATGAAGATTTGACTAAACGATTAGAGCGTGAGTTATTTTCTTTTGGATGAATTTTAGTAACAAATCAATAAACAAATGAATAAAATGAAAGAAGTGCCATTTGAAATAGAACTGGCGAAGAAGATTACTAGTGGAGCAGTGAAAGGAGTTACCAAAACGAGAGACGGTAGTCCAGTTCGTATATTGTGCTTTTCTAAAAGAAAGAGATAAGATGGAGCTAGATAAGATATATTATGAAGATTGCCTTGAAGGAATGAAACGCATTCCAGCGTCAAGCATTGATGCTATAATATGCGATCTTCCTTATGGAACAACTCAAAGTAAATGGGATGTGATAATACCTTTCGAACTTCTATGGGAGCAATATAAACGTATCATTAAAGACAATGGGGCTATTGTATTGTTTGGTGCAGAACCCTTTTCCAGCTATTTAAGACTAAGTAATATTGAATGGTATAAATATGACTGGGTGTGGGATAAAGTGAAAGGGGTTGGTTTTCTTAATGCCAAGAGGCAACCAATGCGGAATCATGAACTAATAAGTGTGTTTTACAAAAAGCAATGTACCTATAATCCTCAAAAAACATCTGGTCATGAAAGAAAAAAAACTTTCAGATCAAAAAACTGCCAAACAGAAGTCTACGGAGAAATGAATCAAGATTACTACTATGATTCAACAGAAAGGTATCCGCGTAGTATACAAATCTTCAAAACTGATACACAGAACTCTTCACTTCATCCTAACCAAAAGCCACTGAAGTTGTTGGAATATCTTGTTAAGACTTATACTAATGAAGGCGAAATTGTATTAGATAATTGCATCGGAAGTGGTACTACCGCTATAGCATGTATTAATACTAATAGGCATTTTATTGGCTTTGAGAATTTAGAAAAGCATTACCATACAGCCTGTGAACGTGTGTTGGATACTATAAGAGAGCCTGTACTGGCAATAGATTAAAAAAGAATAGAAAAACAATATGGAAATACATCGAATGAAGCCGGAAAACTCAATAATCATAGTTGATGAACAAGAGTTCGACCGGATTGATGCAATAGCAAAATTGAAAGAAGAAGAGGTTGAAAAGATTGCTGAAGAGAAATTTTTGCGATATGTCAAAGACAGTGGTATTCAGATGTGCATTAAGATAAATGGCGTTGAAAAGGTTCTAAGAAGCAGAGTTCTTTATGAACTTAACTACGATGAACGTGGCTATCCAGAATCGGTACAAGAAGAAGTGAAACACGCCATTGTGGATGATATTACTCATTACGTTGATAAACACTTCGAGCATTACAAAGACGACTGTAAAGAGATCGTGAAGTCGGAGTGGAGTAGATACAAGAACACCCATGAAAATAAAATCAAATTATGGAAATCTCTGTTTGTCGTCACTTTTATTGTATTGCTGGCTGAGTGTGTTTATATAACAATTCAATAGAAACAAATAGCCTTGGGCGGCTTTGTAAAAACCCATATAAAACAATGAAAACTTATATTGGAACGAAGATGATTAACGCAGTGCCAATGAACAGGCAAGAGTATAACGACTTTAGAGGTTGGAAACTACCAGAAAATGAAAATGGTTCTGATGAAGGGTATCTCGTTGAGTACATAGATGGTGGGAAAGCTAACACGCCTCAGTATGTAGGTTATGTAAGCTGGTCCCCTAAAGAAGTGTTTGAAAAGACATATTACGAGAAATTAGGAAACGGACTACCTTTCGGTATCGCTCTGGAAGAAGTTAAACGAGGTAAAGGTATGCGGCTTCCCAGTTGGAAACTGGATGTTGTTGTTCGTTTATGGAAGCCTGGGAGAATAGAACAATTGTCTAATAGATTATCTCTTGAATTGCCAAACAGTTATGTTGATGATGCTCTGGAGGCTGTAAGTTTGTTGAACCTTGACGAAATGACAGCACCGTTCTTGTACGTGACTTCCAGATTTGGTATGGTTCCCTGGAAAGAGACAATGATTGAACTGTTGTCGAATGAGTGGGAGGTGGTTGATTAATAAATAATCATTGGAAATGATCGAACTATTGAAATCAATCAAAAACATAATGGATACCATAGCCACTATTGCGGGAGTTGCAGTGTGCTTGTATGGTATTGTACTTGGTGGTGTGTGGAACACTGTCTTAATGGCTGGGATAAGCTTATTGATAAGTGTGCTTCTTGGTATAATAATTAAGGTAAAGGAGCGAAAATCTTACAATAAAGTGAAAGAGGAAATAGCCACCATACTAGTCCCCTCGCTTAATGAGGGGATAAAAGAAGAGCAGAAACAATAATCAAATAACAATTAAAATGGAAAAGTCAGCAGAAAAGGAAATAATGTCAGTGAATGATTTGGTTGAAATGTTGCAGTTGAGCAAATCAGCCATATATAAGCTTACATTCAATAGAATTATCCCGTTCTATAAACCGGCAGGAAAAATGATGTATTTTAAACGTTCGGAGATTATGGAATGGATAAATAGGGGTAGAGTAGAACCGGCTAATGAGGTTTTGTCAAATCACTACTTACAGACCAGTGCGTAAGATATTATTTATGCTATTATAGAAAGGAAGGCTATTTTTATGCTTTCCTTTTTATTTTTTATATGAGTGAAACATGGGTGAACATTTACATTTGGAAAAGTGTTTTTATTATAAATGCAAAGATATAGTTTCATTTAATTGCATTTTTTCTGTCACTTGCTTGTCACTTGTGGCTATTGACCTTTAATATGGTGGGTGAAAATATGTTACAATAGAAAATAGGACTTTGTATTAAGTGTTTGTAATATAACAGTTTTTAACCATAAAAAGATAAGAAGGGATGAACAAAAAATTACTTTAACTTGTTAATAGGATGTGTTTTTCATAGTATTAGATATAAGATTAATTAAAGAGATTGTACTTCACTTGTGAAAGCTAAAGTACGTCAGAGACAGAAGAGTCTGTTTTTTTGATAAATGTGTTAGAGCATCGGTTTTACCAGGCCGATGCTTTTTTTATGTCCTTTTACCCCCTTTTGTAGTTTATATGAAATAAAATTTGTACGTTTGTAGAGTAATAATAGAAAATGATAAAGATGAACATACCCGTTATCTTTCAGTTTTTAAAAGATCTTTCTGCGAATAATAATCGTGAGTGGTTCAATGAGCATCGGTCAGAATATGAAGTAGCCCGTGCCGAGTTTGATAACTTTCTGGCAACAGTAATCGCCCGCATTTCTTTGTTCGATGAAACAATCCGGGGAATCCAGCCCAAAGATTGTACCTATCGTATTTATCGGGATACCCGCTTCTCTGCGGATAAGACACCCTATAAGATACATTTTGGCGGTTATATCAATGCCAAAGGCAAGAAGTCCGATCATTGCGGATACTATGTGCATCTGCAGCCTGACGGAAGTATGCTTGCCGGAGGAAGCTTGTGTTTGCCTCCCAATGTACTGAAAGCTGTCCGCCAAGCCATTTATGACAATGTGGAAGAGTATATCTCCATTGTAGAAGACCCCGAATTCAAAAAATATTTTCCTGTAGTGGGAGAGGACTTCATGAAAACAGCTCCCAAGGGATTCCCGAAAGATTTTAAATATATTGATTATCTGAAGTGCAGACAGTTTGTCTGTTCTTATCTTGTTCCCGATGATTTTTTCACTCGGGCAGACACGATGGAGCAGATAGAGAAAGCATTCCGACAGTTCAAGAGATTTGCCGATTTCATCAATTACACAATTGATGATTTTGAATAAAATAATACCTAAAAATAATACCTAAAAATATAAACTTAAAAATTAAACTCATATGGTAGTAGATACTTTAGAAAATCTGGAAAAATACGCGTCTTTGAATCCTTTGTTTGCACAAGCTATTGAGTTCTTGAAATCTCATGACCTCCAAGCCATGGAAATAGGCAAGACTGAACTGAAAGGAAAAGATCTGCTAGTGAATATCGCACAGACAAAGCCTAAGACTAAGGAAGAGGCGAAATTGGAAACGCATAATGAATTTATTGATATTCAGATCCCATTGTCGGGAACAGAAGTGATGGGGTATACTGCTGCCAAAGATTGTGTGCCTGCCGACGCTCCTTATAATGTCGAAAAAGATATTACTTTCTTCGAAGGACTGGCAGAGACATATGTAGCTGTGAAACCGGGAATGTTTGCCATCTTCTTCCCGCAAGACGGACATGCTCCCGGCATTACTCCTGATGGAGTGAAGAAAGTGATCGTAAAAGTAAAAGCATAAACCTAATTCAATTCTGATATGAAAGAGACACTCAACATTATCAAAAACGATCCCTGGCTGGAACCTTTCGCAGATGCCATTACCGGTCGTCACCAGTATGCACTGAACAAGGAAGCCGAGTTGACCAATAAAGGAAAACAAACTCTTTCGGACTTTGCATCAGGCTATCTTTATTTTGGTCTGCACCGTACTCCCAAAGGATGGACGTTCCGCGAATGGGCACCGAATGCTACTCATATTTATATGGTAGGTACATTCAACAACTGGGAAGAGAAAGCTGCTTATAAGCTGAAAAAACTGAAAAACGGTAATTGGGAAATCAATCTTCCGGCAGATGCCATTCAGCACGGAGACTTATATAAGTTGAATGTGTATTGGGATGGCGGACAAGGTGAACGCATTCCTGCATGGGCTACACGTGTGGTGCAGGACGAGCAGACCAAGATATTCAGCGCACAAGTCTGGGCACCGGAAAAGCCATATAAATTCAAGAAAAAGACATTTAAGCCTACTACGAATCCTTTGTTGATCTATGAATGTCATATTGGAATGGCACAACAGGAGGAAAAAGTAGGCACATACAATGAATTCCGCGAAAAAACACTTCCACGCATAGCACAGGAAGGCTATAACTGTATTCAGATTATGGCCATTCAGGAGCATCCTTATTATGGTAGTTTTGGCTATCATGTATCCAGTTTCTTTGCTGCTTCCTCCCGCTTTGGTACGCCTGACGAACTGAAAGCGCTGATTGATGCTGCTCATGAGATGGGGATTGCCGTTATTATGGATATTGTCCATTCTCATGCGGTGAAAAACGAAGTGGAAGGTTTGGGCAACTTTGCCGGTGATCCGAACCAGTATTTCTATCCGGGAGGGCGTCGTGAACATCCGG
>OGDQ01000011.1_pt1 | contig 138167 bp, 100 predicted proteins | sample 1570451 | NCBI WGS metagenome assembly OGDQ01 (sample SAMEA2582171, study PRJEB24529) | metagenome | biome: Human gut stool | place: China | collected 2011 | reverse complement strand
TATGTTGTTCTCTATCCTATATCTAAATTTTCGTCGGGAGTCTCTTACCTCTTTCTTCGCCTGTTTGGGATGAAAGTGAACAAGGAAGCCTCTGCGAAAGCCTTTGGTAAGGTAGATCTGGATTACTTTGTCCAGTCGAGTATAGACAATGCCGAAAGTGAGGAAACTCTGGACACGGAAGTGAAAATCTTTCAGAATGCACTTGACTTCTCGGCGGTCAAGATACGCGACTGCATCGTTCCACGGACAGAAGTGGTAGCTGTTGCGCTGGATACATCCCTTGAAGAACTTAAAGGCCGGTTTGTTGAGTCCGGTATATCAAAAATAATTGTCTACGATGGTAATATAGATAATGTGGTGGGATACATTCATTCGTCCGAAATGTTTCGTAGCCCGAAAGATTGGCGCGATCATGTGAAAGAAGTTCCCATTGTGCCTGAAACGATGGCGGCCCATAAACTGATGAAGCTGTTTATGCAACAGAAAAAGACCATTGCCGTGGTAGTGGATGAATTTGGAGGAACTTCGGGTATTGTCAGCCTTGAAGACCTTGTTGAAGAAATTTTTGGTGACATCGAAGACGAACACGATAACACTTCCTATATTTGTAAGCAGATCGGTGAGCATGAATACGTGCTTTCGGCCCGTTTGGAAATAGAAAAAGTAAATGAAACTTTTAATTTGGAGCTTCCCGAATCCGATGACTATCTGACGGTGGGGGGATTAATCTTGAATCAATACCAGAGCTTTCCGAAATTGCACGAATTGGTCTCTGTCGGTAAATATCAGTTTAAGATAATTAAGGTTACAGCAACGAAAATCGAACTTGTTCGACTGAAAGTAATGGAATAATGATCGATAGCTGTAATTTTTTAGCTAATAAATAGATGCATATTAGCATTTTTTGTATCTTCGTGCGCTAAAACCAAAGATGAAGAAAATAATAATAACAAATAAATCGTATTAATCAAAATGGCAACATTACAAAACATTAGATCCAAAGGACCCCTGTTGGTGATCGTTATTGGTTTGGCTTTGTTTGCTTTCATTGCGGGCGATGCCTGGAAAGTTCTCCAGCCACACCAATCGCATGATGTAGGCGAAGTCAATGGAGAAACTCTTTCTGCTCAGGACTACCAGAACATGGTGGAAGAATATACCGAGGTTATCAAGTTCTCAAGCGGAATGAGTTCATTGAATGATGAACAGACCAATCAGGTGAAAGACGAAGTATGGCGTAGCTATGTGAATAATAAACTGATTGAAAAAGAAGCGAAGAAGCTCGGTATTACTGTTTCGAAGGCTGAAATTCAATCAATCATTAACGAAGGTGTGAATCCGTTGCTGCAGCAGACTCCGTTCCGCAATCCTCAAACAGGCGCTTTCGATAAAGATATGTTGAAGAAATTCTTGGCTGACTACTCTAAAATGGACAAGACCAAGATGCCGTCTCAATATGTGGAATACTATGAAGGAATGCACAAACTTTGGTCATTTGTAGAAAAGACACTGATCCAGAGCCGTTTGGCTGAAAAATACCAGGCACTGGTGACTAAAGCTCTTTTCTCTAATCCGGTTGAAGCACAGGATGCATTCGACGCAAGAGTAAACCAGTCGGATGTTCTGTTGGCTGCTGTTCCTTATTCTTCTATTGTAGACTCTACTATCACAGTGAAAGAGTCTGAACTGAAAGATCTCTATAACAAGAAGAAAGAACAGTTCAAACAATATGTTGAAACACGCAACATCAAATACATCGATGTACAGGTGACAGCTAGTGCAGAAGACAGAGCTGCTATCCAGCAAGAAGTGACTGATTATACAAACCAACTGGCTACTGCCAATGGTGATTATACTACTTTCATCCGTTCTACCGGATCGGAATATCCGTATGTTGATTTGTACTATACCAAGAAAGCTTTCCCGTCAGATGTAGTTGCACGCATGGATTCAGCTTCGATTGGACAAGTATATGGCCCTTACTACAATGCAGGCGACAATACTATCAATTCGTTCAAGGTGTTGTCTAAAGTGGCTGCTGCCGATTCTGTACAGTTCCGTCAGATTCAGGTTTACGCAGAAGACGCTGCTAAAACAAAGGCTTTGGCTGACAGCATCTATACTGCTATTAAGGGTGGAGCCGACTTTACAGCTTTGGCTAAGAAGTACGGACAAACAGGTGAATCCAACTGGATTTCGTCTGCTAACTACGAAAATGCACAGGTTGATGGCGATAACTTGAAATTTATCAGCACTATCAACAATCTGGGAGTAAACGAACTCTCTAACGTAGCATTGGGACAAGGCAATATCATTTTGCAGGTGACTGACAAGAAAGCTGTGAAAGATAAATATAAAGTTGCCGTTATCAAGCGTGCGGTTGAGTTCAGCAAAGAAACTTATAATAAAGCTTATAATGAATTCAGCCAGTTTATTGCAGCTAACCCGACAGTAGACAAGGTTGCGGCCAATGCTGAAGAATCAGGCTATAAATTGCTCGAAAGAAATGATCTGTATAGCTCAGAACACGGAATCGGTGGTATCAGAGGGACTAAAGAAGCACTGAAATGGGCCTTTGCTGCAAAACCGGGTGAAGTTTCCGGCTTATATGAATGTGGCGAAAGCGATCGCATGTTGGTTGTTGGCCTGGTTAGCGTGATCGAAGAAGGTTATCGTCCTTTGGCCCAGGTTCAGGATCAGTTGAGAGCTGAAATCATTCGTGATAAGAAAGCTGAGAAGATCATGGCCGACATGAAGGCTGCCAATGCAACTACAATTGCCCAGTACACATCGATGGCCAATGCAGTAAGTGATTCTGTAAAACACGTAACATTTGCAGCGCCTGCTTATGTAGCCGCTTTGCGTAGTAGTGAGCCGCTGGTAGGCGCATACGCTTCGGTTTCGGATATCAATAAGCTGAGCGCTCCTATCAAGGGTAATGGCGGTGTGTTTGTGTTGCAGGTATATGCCAAAGATAAGCTGAACGAAACATTCGATGCCCAATCAGAAGAGGCTACATTGGAAAACATGCATGCCCGTCTGGCAAGTCGTTTTATGAACGATCTTTATCTGAAAGGCGATGTAAAAGATAAACGATACCTGTTCTTCTAAAAACGGATTTGTTTTTTTAGATAACGTCGCTTTAATATACGAAAGGCTGTTCCGCACGGAACAGCCTTTCTTTTTGCTATCTCTTTCCCTCTTCCCATTAACTTTTGTCCCTTCTCTTTTTTAAAATCGACTTTTATTCCTTACATTTGCATGAATAAATAAATATTTGTAGTAAATATGCCCAAATATCCGCTTTTAGGAATGACCCTTACCGAATTGCAATCTGTCACCAAAGATTTGGGGATGCCTGCTTTTGCAGCCAAACAGATCGCTTCCTGGTTATACGATAAAAAAGTGACTTCTATTGATGAAATGACCAATCTGTCGTTGAAGCATAGAGAGTTGCTCAAGGGAGAGTATGATTTGGGGATATCCGCGCCTGTTGATGAGATGCGTTCCGTAGATGGTACGGTGAAGTATCTTTATCAGGTGAGTGACAATCATTTTGTTGAAGCGGTGTATATTCCGGACGAGGATCGGGCGACATTGTGCGTGTCTTCTCAGGTAGGCTGTAAAATGAACTGTAAGTTCTGCATGACGGGTAAACAAGGATTTACCGCAAGTCTGACAGCCAATCAGATCTTGAATCAAATCGCAGCATTGCCGGAGCGGGATAAGTTGACTAATGTCGTGATGATGGGGATGGGCGAGCCTCTCGATAATTTGGATGAAGTATTAAAAGCGCTGCATATCCTGACTGCTTCGTATGGATACGGATGGAGCCCTAAGCGCATTACTTTGTCGTCTGTAGGATTGCGGAAAGGGCTTCAACGCTTTATTGAAGAAAGCGAATGCCATCTGGCTATCAGCCTGCATTCTCCTTTTCCTTCACAACGTTCTGAGCTGATGCCGGCCGAAAGGGCTTTCTCGATTAAAGAAATGGTCGATCTGTTAAAAAACTATGATTTTAGTAAACAGCGCAGACTTTCGTTTGAATACATTGTTTTTAAGGGCGTCAATGATTCGCTGATTTATGCTAAGGAGCTGTTGAAATTGCTGCGTGGGCTTGACTGCCGGGTGAACTTAATCCGGTTTCATGCCATTCCCGGGGTAGACCTCGAGGGTGCCGGTATGGAGACTATGACGTCATTTCGTGACTACCTGACCTCACATGGACTGTTCACTACCATTCGAGCTTCCCGGGGAGAAGATATTTTTGCCGCTTGCGGGATGTTATCGACGGCTAAACAGGAGGAGAGTAACAAGAATTAATATAAATTATCAGCACATTGGATGAAAGTATACGACCATTTCGTAGATTTGTGAAAACATTAAAATTGATGCATATGAAAAAGTACCTGTTTTACCTCAGTATGGCTCTTGTAGCAGTAGTGTTGTTTTCTTGTAAAAGCGGCAAGAAAAGTGTGTTTACTCCAACTTCCAGCGGACGGGCTTATGAAGTCCTCGTTGTGGTTGAGAAGCCTGTGTGGGAGCGTCCTGCCGGTAGAGCTTTGTACAATGTGCTCGATACAGATGTGCCCGGACTTCCGCAATCGGAACGTTCGTTTAGGATCATGTCTACTTCTCCCAAAGATTTTGATGCCATCCTGAAGTTGGTGCGCAACATTATTATCGTAGATATACAGGACATTTATACCCAACCTAAATTCAAGTATGCCAAGGATGTATATGCATCTCCCCAGATGATTTTGACTATCCAGGCTCCGGACGAGGCATCGTTTGAGAAGTTTGTCGAAGAGAATAAACAGCCGATTATAGACTTCTTTACCCGTGCCGAAATGAACCGTCAGATCTCTTTCCTGGAGAAAAATCATAATGACTATATTTCAACGAAAGTAGGTAGCATGTTCAACAGTGATATCTGGCTTCCGGCCGAACTGAGCAGTTCGAAGACAGGAGAAGACTTTTTCTGGGCAGGTACTAATGCCGCTACCGGAGACCAGAACTTTGTAATCTACTCTTACCCGTATACAGATAAGGATACCTTTACGAAAGAGTTCTTTATCCATAAGCGCGATTCAGTGATGAAGGCTAATATTCCGGGTGCCAAAGAGGGTATGTACATGGCGACTGATTCGTCTACCGTAGAGGTTCGTCCGATTGATATTCATGGAGATTACACAATGGAAGCACGCGGACTGTGGCGCATAAAGGGCGATTTCATGGGTGGCCCGTTTGTTTCGCACACCCGTCTGGATAAAGCCAGCCACCGTATTATCACTACAGAAGTATTTATTTACTCACCCGATAAAATGAAACGTGACCTGATGCGCCGATTGGAAGCATCTCTGTATACTTTGCAACTTCCTACCGAGAAGGCGCAGGAACAGATTCCGATGGGCATAGAGCAGGAGGAGAAAACTAACAAATAACAAAATGGAAGATAACAAAATAAAAATTGGCATCACTCAGGGAGACATAAATGGGGTAGGATACGAAGTCATTTTAAAAACGTTTGCCGACCCCGTCATGTTGGAACTCTGTACACCGGTCATTTACGGCTCTCCGAAAGTGGCTGCATATCACCGCAAGTCGCTTGATTTGCCTACTAACTTCAGTATTGTCAATACCGCTGCAGAAGCTGCCCACAATCGCCTGAGCGTGGTCAACTGTACGGATGACGAGGTGAAAGTAGAGTTCTCAAAACCCGATCCGGAAGCCGGTAAAGCAGCTTTGGGAGCACTTGAGAAGGCGATAGAGGAGTTCAGGGAAGGCTTGATCGATGTCATAGTGACGGCTCCTATCAATAAGCATACGATTCAGTCCGAAGGATTTGCTTTTCCCGGACATACGGAATACATCGAACAACGTCTGGGGAATGGTTCAAAATCACTGATGATCCTGATGAAAGAGGATTTCCGGGTAGCTTTGGTAACAGGACATATTCCGGTTCGTGAGATAGCCTCTTCAATAACCAAGGAACTGATTCAGGAGAAACTTGCCATATTCAACCGGTCGTTGAAACAGGATTTCGGGATTGGTGCACCGCGCATCGCAGTGTTGGCACTGAATCCGCATGCCGGAGACGACGGATTGCTCGGTACAGAAGAACAGGAAATCATTTCTCCTGCTATTCAGGAAATGGCTGCCAAGGGAATCTTGTGCTATGGCCCTTATCCGGCTGACGGATTTATGGGATCGGGCAATTTCACCCATTTTGACGGAGTACTGGCCATGTATCACGATCAGGGATTGGCTCCTTTCAAGGCATTGGCCATGGATGAAGGTGTGAACTACACGGCGGGTTTGCCGGTGATACGCACTTCTCCCGCGCATGGCACAGCCTATGATATTGCAGGAAAAGGCGTTGCTTGCGAAGATTCATTCCGTCAGGCTATTTATGTAGCGATCGACGTATTCCGTAACCGTCAACGTGAGAAGGAAGCACATGCCAATCCGTTACGTAAACAGTATTACGAGAAACGAGACGACAGTGATAAACTGAAGCTCGATACAGTAGATGATGATATTTAATCAGGAAGGGAGTTTAGTGCGAATATGACAAAAGCGGAAATACAACAGGTAAAACTAAGGTTCGGTATTATTGGTAACACTGAAGCTTTGACGCGTGCGATAGATGTTGCCATACAGGTGGCACCTACCGATTTGTCCGTGCTAATAACCGGAGAGAGTGGTGTCGGTAAGGAAAGTTTCCCTCAGATCATTCACCAATACAGTCGCCGAAAGCATGGACAGTATATTGCTGTCAACTGTGGTGCTATTCCTGAAGGAACCATCGATTCGGAACTGTTCGGTCATGAAAAAGGGGCTTTTACGGGAGCCATCGGTGAGCGAAAGGGCTATTTTGGTGAAGCCGACGGCGGAACTATTTTTCTGGATGAAGTCGGAGAATTGCCTTTGCCCACGCAGGCACGTTTGCTTCGTGTACTCGAGAGTGGGGAGTTTATAAAAGTAGGCTCCTCCAAAGTACAGAAAACGGATGTCCGCATTGTGGCTGCTACCAATGTCAATTTGACCCAGGCCATTGCAGAGGGACGTTTCCGTGAGGATTTATACTATCGTCTCAATACGGTGCCCATCCAGATCCCTCCTTTGCGGGAGCGTGGAGAAGATGTGCTGTTACTGTTCCGTAAGTTTGCAAGTGACTTTGCAGAGAAGTATCGTATGCCCGCCATACAGCTGACCGAAGATGCTAAACGGGTTTTGCTGTCTTATTCCTGGCCGGGTAATGTGCGTCAGTTGAAGAATATCACGGAGCAAATCTCTATAATTGAGACCAATCGTGAGATTAATGCCCCTATCTTGCAATCTTATCTGCCTGCCCAGAGTACGCAGCGATTGCCTGCCCTGTTCGGTGTAAAGACAGGGAAGAGCTTCGAAAGTGAACGTGAAATCTTATATCAAGTCCTTTTTGACATGCGACAAGATGTGACCGAACTGAAAAAGCTTGTACACGAAATCATGTCCGAGCGCGGAGCGGTAACCTCCAATGTCGGTACGTTTTATACGCCGGCTCCGGTAGTAGCCCCTACGCCCTCAGTGCCTGCCATCATTCATCCGGTCAAGCCCAATTGTCCCGATGACGATGACATACAAGATACCGAAGAGTATGTGGAAGAGTCGCTTTCGTTGGACGAAGTCGAGAAAGAAATGATACGTAAAGCCCTTGAAAAGCATCATGGCAAGCGAAAAAGCGCGGCAAAGGATCTTAATATATCCGAGCGTACCCTTTACCGAAAAATAAAAGAATATGGATTGGAATAAAAAGATAATGCGAATTTCACTGCTGGTTTTCACACTGGTAGTAGGAATTTCGTGTACTGTTTCTTATAAGTTTAATGGTGGTAATATCAATTACGATAAGGTAAAGACTATCTCTATTGCCGACTTTCCTATTAAGTCGGACTATGTTTATGCACCGTTAGGCACTAAGTTCAACGAGGACCTGAAAGACATTTTCCTTCGTCAGACCCGTCTGAAACTGGTGAATAATAATGCCGACCTCGAGATTGATGGAGAGATTACCGGATATAACCAGTATAACCAGGCTGTTTCGGCCGACGGATACTCTTCTGAAACCAAGCTGACCATCACGGTGAATGTTCGTTTTGTGAACAATACGAATCATGAACAGGACTTCGAGCAACAGTTCTCGGCCTTCCGTGTCTATGATTCGAGGGAGTTGCTGACAGCCGTTCAGGACGGACTGATTGCGGAGATGACCAAAGAGATTACAGATCAAATATTTAACGCAACAGTAGCAAACTGGTAATTAGAATGATTTCTGCTAACTTACAACAATGGATTCAGCATCCGGAAACGCTGAATAAAGATACTTTGTACGAGTTGCGAACGCTTGTCACACGCTATCCTTATTTTCAGTCACTGCGATTACTCTATCTTAAAAATCTATATTTGTTGCACGATATCTCTTTCGGCGCCGAGCTTCGTAAAGCCATATTGCATGTGGCTGATCGCCGGAAGCTGTTTTATCTGATTGAGGGTGAACGATATATTTTGAAACCTCGGAAAAAGAACGCACTTCCCGAAACAGAAGTTTTAGAGGAAGAGCCCAGCCTCGATCGTACGCTTTCCCTGATCGATGCTTTTCTGGCCACCGTGCCCGAAGAGGTTTCAGCCCAGACAAGCCTGGACTATGCAACAGACTATACCACCTATTTGCTGCAAGAAGACGATACACCGGAACTGGAAGAAACTCCCAAACTTCGCGGTCATGAATTGATTGACGGCTTTATCGAAAGAAGTGAAGAAGAAACATCCATCCGTTTGCAACCGGCAGATGAAAATAAAGCTATCTCCGAAGAGGAAGAGAGCGAGACGCATCATGAAGAAGATGAAGATGATAGCTGTTTCACCGAAACATTGGCCAAAATATACGTCAAACAGCATCGATATTCCAAGGCACTTGAAATTATTAAAAAATTAAGTTTGAAATATCCAAAAAAAAATGCTTACTTTGCAGACCAAATCAGATTTTTAGAGAAATTGATTATTAACGCTAAATCAAAATAACAAAATGTACTTATTATTAGTTATCTTAATGGTGATTGCATCCGTGCTGATGTGCTTCATTGTGTTGATTCAGAATTCCAAAGGCGGCGGTCTGGCTTCGGGTTTCTCATCATCCAATCAAATCATGGGTGTACGCAAGACTACTGACTTTCTGGAAAAGGCAACATGGAGCCTCGCTGTATTTTTGGTGGTGATGAGTGTTGCTTCGGCTTACGTCATTCCTTCCGTTTCTCACAAGGGCGGTGATGTAATTCTGGAACAGGCGCAACAAGAAGAAAAAACAAACCCGTACAATATGCCCGTAGGTACGGCTGCTCCGCAAGCTGAACAACCGGCCGAGACAGCCCCGGCGGCAACAGCTCCTGCTGCCACGGACGCTGCAGAACCGGCTGCAAACTAATATTCGAGAAATAACCGAATTTCTTGACAGGTGGAATTGTACAATTAATATTGTGCAATTCTGCCTGTTTTTATTTATGGTCTTTTATATTTAGTTACTTTTGCAGCGGGATACTTATTAAAAGCGTATGTTTTATTATACTATCCGTCATGATATATAAACCGAATTTAATTAATCAATTTATTATACTATTGTAATGACAACTACTGACAAAATTCACCAGACGCTCCGCGATTCGGCAGGTATGCGCTGGTTGGTGCTACTGCTTTTGGCGTTCGCCATGTTCTGTTCATATATCTTTATGGACATACTTTCACCTATTAAAGACCTGATGCAGTCCACACGCGGCTGGGATTCGACCGCATTCGGTACGATGCAGGGTTCTGAGACATTCCTTAATGTATTCGTGTTTTTCCTCATCTTCGCGGGTATTATCCTCGATAAAATGGGGGTACGCTTTACAGCAATCCTTTCCGGAGCTGTGATGCTTGTCGGAGCTACCATCAACTGGTATGCGGTGACGGATGCTTTTCAGGGAAGCGGGCTTCAAACTTGGTTTACCGACAATCTGAACTATATTCCCGGTTTCGATGAACTGGGTATCTCTCCGTTTTATAGAGGTATGCCGGCATCGGCTAAGTTTGCGGCAATAGGTTTCATGATTTTCGGTTGCGGTGTCGAGATGGCGGGAATTACGGTATCCCGCGGTATCGTCAAGTGGTTCAAAGGCCGTGAAATGGCGCTTGCCATGGGTTCCGAAATGGCGCTTGCCCGTTTGGGAGTCGCCACTTGCATGATATTCTCTCCGGTATTCGCCAAGTTAGGGGGCGTTATCGATGTTTCCCGTTCGGTGGCATTTGGCGTTGTATTGTTGCTTATCGCGCTTATCATGTTTATTGTTTACTTCTTTATGGATAAGAAACTCGATGCGCAAACGGGTGAGGCTGAGGAGAAAGACGATCCGTTCAAGATTAGCGATCTCGGTACTATTTTGTCAAGCAGCGGATTCTGGTTGGTGGCGCTTCTTTGCGTGCTTTATTATTCTGCCATATTCCCGTTCCAGAAGTATGCCGTAAATATGTTGCAATGTAATTTGGTATTTAAGGAAGTACCTTCCGACTCTTTCTGGGCTACTAATACGGTGACGATTCTTCAGTATTGCATTATGCTTGTCGTTGCAGGCGCTTCTTTTGCAAGTAATTTTATGAAGAAAGCAAGTATGAAGTACGGTCTGCTTACCCTTGCCGGAGTATTGCTGGCTGTTTTCTGCTATATGGGTTATATGCGCCAGAGCGCGGAAACGGTATTTGCCGTATTCCCTTTGCTTGCCGTGGGTATCACTCCGATATTGGGCAACTATGTCGACCATAAGGGCAAGGCGGCTTCGATGTTGATGATCGGTTCAATGCTGCTCGTGCTTTGTCATCTTACCTTTGCGTTTGTACTTCCTGAGTTCAAAGACAATGCGGTAGGCGGTGTTATGATAGCTTACCTTACCATATTGGTGCTTGGCGCAAGTTTCTCATTGGTTCCCGCTTCTTTATGGCCCAGCGTTCCGAAACTGGTTGATGCCAAGATTATAGGTAGCGCTTATGCGCTTATCTTCTGGGTGCAGAATATCGGTCTTTGGCTTTTTCCGCTTCTTATCGGAAAGGTGCTCGATAAAACAAATACGCAACTTGTTGCTGATTTGAAAAACGGTGTGATTACTCCGGAAGAGGCTGCCGTTTCGTATGATTACACCGCGCCGCTTGTGATGCTGGCCTGCCTTGGCGTTGCCGCTTTGGTACTGGGATTTATCCTTAAGATTGTCGATAAGAAGAAAGGACTTGGTTTGGAAGAACCTAATATCAAAGCTTGATAAGACGGTAATGTCAGATACAAAAGGAAAAGTAAACCTGTTGGATACTGTCCCCGTTCAGTGCGGACATATTACGACCGGATGGGAAGGGGAGTACGCGGTACTTTCCTTTCCCCGGTTTAAGTATGACTGGATGAGACGTTTCTTGTTGCCGAAAAGTATGTCGGCCGATATCCGTGTGAAGCTGGAAGAACATGGTACTGCCGTATGGAGTTTGATAGACGGAAAACGGACAGTACAAGAGATAATCTCTCTGCTTACCGAACATTTCCAAAATGAAGATAACTATCCTTCCCGTGTCACTGCTTACATTATGCAGTTGCAGAAGGATGGGTTTGTTCAGTTGAGAGTTAAAAGTTGAAAGTTAGCTGCGCTATGATGCCGCATGCTAACTTTCAACTCTTGACTTTCAACTCTCTAATTGTTTTCTCTGTCTACCTTTATCAGCCCGCCTGTGGCTGTATCGAACAGCACTTTTACAGTGGAGTTTTTATTGAACAATACAGGCGCAAGGTATTCTATGGTACCGAATTGCGTGATAGGCAGTTCGCCGTCGAATAATTTTTTGTTGTTACCTGTTAATGTAATGTGGGCGCGTCCCGGAACGTTGTAGGCCACTCCGTCCACTTTCTTCTTACCATCGTCTTCGGGAATGGCGGGAGTTTTCAAGTCGGTTATGGAGATATAATACGGTTCGCCTGCCAAATCATCAGAGGCTACTACACCCAGTCGTTTGGAGAAGCGGAAAGCTACTTCATTGTCCATTTCCTTCGGAGTCAGACGGATTGTAAATGTTTGGGGCTCTTCTTTCAGAGTACCGGAGAACATTTCCGTCATGGCGCGTTCTTGCAGGTTCAGGTTGTCAAGCATGATTTTGAGCTGTGCGCCATCCTGCGGCATATTGTCGGCTTCACCGCGAAGAAGGGCGTTTTTACTTTCGCGGATGTTGTAGATTTCTTTGGCTACCAACTCCGCCATTTTAGCTCTGGAACTTGCCATGAGTATCTCTTCCGTAAGGAATTTACGCGGGTCTATAATCTCTTGCGCGGTGGCGGTTATTTTGGTTGCCGGTACCGTACGGTCGCTGAGCGGCATGTTGATGGAACGTACGATGCCGTCTTCGGTAAGCTCCATTAGCGGGGCTACGGTTTTGTCTTTCAGCTTGACGAAGTAAACATTATCTTTATCGGGCACTCCGGTTACACGGGTCTGCAACTTGTCGATGGTCCAATAGATATCCGGGTCGGCAGATACGTTGTTCATGCGCAGGTAACGGTCTGCATATTTACAGAACTCTCCGGGCATGTACGTATGTTTGGTAGCTTCCACTACAATCTCTATTTCGGTTTTGGGCAGGAGATAAGTTACACCGTAATCCTTACCGCGCATTATGCCAGTGGTGACATCCGTTTGGGCATAGGTACTTGTGGCTATGAAAAGCCCGGCAAGCCATATCATCTTTTTCTTCATACTTCTCTATCGGTTTATAACTATAAATTTAAATAACAAAGTTAACGAAGTTCTTTGTTCTTGGAAATTCATTTACGAAAGATTAACTAATTGTGAAATGGCGGGATGAACTGTACACAGACCGGTTTATCGATAAGAATATCTTGCTGTGTGTCTTTTAGCAATCCGTTTTCGGTGTCGCGTTCGTATACTTGGATGACATTGCTGTCTCTGCAAGCCGCCAGCAGGTATTTGCCGTTGGGCGTGATATTGAAATGGCGCGGATGGATGCCGGTAGACTGGTATCCCGCACGGGTTAATGTTCCGTTTACGGTATCTACCGTGAAGATGGCTATACCGTCTCCTTCCAGGCGATTGCTGGCATAGAGGAATTTGCCGTCGGGACTTAAATGGATGTCCGCACTTCCCCGGGCTTGCAGCGAGTCGGCTGCGATACTCTGTATCTGCTCCAGTTTGCCGTCGGTATAACCGAAGGCGATTACTTTACCGGACAGTTCATTGATGAGATAAGCGAACTTACCGTTCGGGCTGAATGTGAGGTGGCGCGGGCCGGAATCGGGAGCGATACCGGTCGCTTCACCGGGCAGGCGGGAGATGTTGCCTTCGGAGCTTAATGTAAAGCGCAGAATACGGTCGGCACTGAAATCGGTAGCGAATATATACTTCCCGTCCGGTGAGAACAGGGCGCAATGGATGTGCGGTACGATTTGGCGAATGGTGTCCGGGCCGTTGGCCGTACCTTTAAAGAGCGCTTCCGCAGGTGATAGCGTACCGTCCTTGCGCAACCGGAATACAGACATGTTTCCGCCGCTGTAATTGGCGGTCAGCACTTCTTTGCCGTTCGTGGATACGTAACAGGGAGCCGCTCCCGGAGTACGTTCGCTGTTCAGCAGGCGGAGATTGCCCGTTTGCTTATCAAAGGCAAGCGCATTGACGGCTGCCGTGCTGTCATTCATCTCGCTTACGGCATAAATGAATTTACCGTCTTCCGATGGCGTGAGGTAGGACGGGTTGGATAGCTCCACCGAGTCGAGCGGCGTGGCCGTACCCGTCTTTTGGTTGAAACGGAAAGAATAGATACCTTTACTTGTTCCGTCGGTGTATGTACCTATCAACATGGAAAGTTCATCTTCACCGCCGTTGACGGTCTTTTGAGGCGTGCAGGCCGCCATACTTAATCCGAGCATACAATAAAGAAGTTTCATTGGAGTTATGAGTTATAAGTTATAAGTTATTTGTTTGTTTCCAGCTCCCGAAAGGAAAAAGTACAAGCGAATAACTTATAACTCATAACTTATAACTTGTATTTTATTCTTTCAGCACTACTTCCGCTATTCCTACGCGGTCGTCATTCAGCACGATGCGCAGGTCGCTGGCGGTAGTTCCCTTGAACGAGTAGGGGATGAGCTGCTCATATTGGCTGACAGTACCCGAATAAACCGTCAGGAATTGCCCGCCACCGCCCGAGAGCTGTATTTCAAACTCTGCCGGCAGCTTGTTATCGCGTTTGAAGGCGATAGATACTTCGTCTACTTTAGCACCGTTCTTTAGAGCAAAGGTAATATAATCTCCCTTATTACCTTGCCAAACGGTGCTGATTTTTCCGTCGAGCACGTTCGGGGCATTTTCCATATCGGTACTGGCCGTTACGGGGCTGACGGGCTTTTGGCTTTCAAGGGCATGCAGACGGCTCCGGTAGTCTTCTACGGTAAGTATGCCATTCAGCCGGATGTCCTCGGAAGATGCGCCCGCCATGATGGCGAACTCGCCTGGTTCCACTATCCACTTCATATCGGCATTCAGTAGTTCGAGGTGCTTGCGGTCGAGCGTGAAAGTAACCTCTTTGGTTTCTCCCGGTTTCAGACGGATGCGTTCAAAGCCGGCAAGATTCTTTTCGTAGGTGGTAATGCTGCTCAATATATCGCGGGTGTAGAGTTGTACCACTTCATCACCGGCACGTTTGCCGGTATTCGTCACTTTTAGGCGTACGGTGGCTTTTTGGTCGGGCGTGATTACTTTGGGACTGATTTCGAGGTCGGAATACTCAAAAGTGGTATAGCTCAGACCGTAGCCGAAGGGATAAAGCGCGCCGTTGATGCGCGACATATTGCCGTCCGCTCCCGGATTCTTGCCGCCGTCAATCTGTGAAGCCGGTTTGCAGGGGAAGTTGAACGGTATTTGTCCGACTGTTTTAGGGAAAGTAACTGTCAGCTTGCCGCCGGGGTTGTAGTCGCCGAAGAGAATGTCGGCTACTGCCGTACCGCCTTTGGAACCTGGATACCAGGCCTCGAGAATGGCGGGGACAAACTTGTCAGCCCAGTTTACGGATAGCGGACGGCCGTTTATCAGTACCAGTACCACAGGTTTGCCCGTGGCTTGTACGGCTTGAAGCAATTTCAATTGGCGTCCCGGTAATTCCAGGCTTGTACGCGATTTGTTCTCGCCGCAGGTACGCTGACCGCCGCCCAGTACTACTACCGCCACATCAGCTTGGCGGGCATTGGTAGCGGCACGGTCTATTTCGGCCTGTTCGTCGGGGGTAAGCGGATATTCTATGATTTCGCTTTCCGGCCAATGGGCGTCTACGAGGTCGCAACCTTTGGTATAAAGCACTTCGGCCTTACCTTGCGCTTTTTTGCGGATGCCTTCGAGGACGGTAGTCACCTCTACTGCAAGCGGGCCGTAGTGTGTCAGAGCATAGCCTTCCTCATCGGCGTTCGGGCCGCAGACGGCAATCTTCTTTATCTTATCGATACTCAGCGGCAGTGTGTTATCTGCATTTTTCAGTAATACGACGGACTCGCGGGATGCTTGCAGGGCAACGGCTTCGTTGGCCGCCTTTTCCACTTCGTTATCAGCTCCGGCAAGGTCTGTTTGGTAGGGAGAGTCGAACAGTCCGATAAGGAACTTTACCCGAAGGATGTCGCGCACACGGTCGTTGATGACTTCTTCGCTCAGCCCGCCTTCCTTTACGAGTTCGCGCAGAGGAAGCACGAACGAGTCGGGCGAGCGGAATGTACAACGTACGTTGAGGCCTGCCTCCACACTTTGGCGTACGGCCTCTTTCATGTCTTTGGCGGTGTTGTGCTTGGTATAGAGATACTCCACGGCATCGCTGTCCGACACTACATATCCCCGGAAACCCATTTCCTGGCGCAGGCGGGTTGTCAGCCAGTAGTAGCTGCCCTGAACGGGGATACCGTCGTAGTCGTTATAGGAGCTCATGATGCCCAGTAGTCCGGCTTCGCGGATTACCCGCTTGAAAGGGTAGATATGGATGTTTTCCACTTCGCGCGGCGACATTTGCGGATCGACGCGCGACATGCCTTCACGTGCTCCCTTATTGTTGCTATAGGCGGCAAAATGTTTGGCAGTGGCGGCTACTTGGTGATTATGTTGCAGTCCGCGTACCATTTCGATACCCAGTTCGGCAACGAGATAGGGAGATTCACCGTAGACTTCCTCATAACGTCCCCAGCGCTGGTCGCGGCCTACATCGAGGATGGGGGCATAGACGTTGGTGTAGCCCAGCATACGGGCTTCCCGCCCGGTGATAAGTCCGACTTGGCGGATTAGCTCACGGTTCCATGTATGTCCTAAACCCAGTTGGGTGGGGAAGTTGGTGGCTTTGTAACTTTCCACGCCACGGATGCCTTCATTGGTGAAGTCTACGGGGATGCCGAGGCGGGTATCTTCAACGAAGAAGCGTTGTACTTCATTCAACGCCCAGGCGTGGCGTGAGGCAGGCCAGACGTTTTCATTGTCCGAGGGGGGAAGCCCCCATTGCTGGAAACCGTTCAGATGCTCGTCGATGGCTCCGATACCGTCTTTCCAAAGCATCTGTTTCCATTCGGGAGTGGGAAGATCGTCTTTCAGTACCCGTTTGTAGCCGTAGAGGGTAACCATCTGGCAGGTTTTTTCTTCGAGTGTCATCTGTTGCAAAAGGTTTTCGATGCGGTCGTCGAGTGTTGCGGCGGGATCTTCGTATATGTCTTTAACACCGTTTTTGTTGAAATCTATCCAACCCTTGCGGTACATTTCGCTTTTTACCGGTTTGTAGTGTGCCGGTACTTTTGTAGTTTTCTGTGCAGACAGTAATGTGCCACTGCCTAATAACAAGGTAGCTACAATTAATTTTTTCATGGTATGGTATGTTTTTTATAGTTTTCTTCGGGTGTCAAAGATAATGAGTTTTAGAGACAGGAAAGGATAAAATTGTCCGAAGTACGGGTATTTATTGTACATACTGTATCGGGATAGGATGATAGCTGCGGATAATGGCGTTTGTGCCTTTGACTGATAGATTATATGGTTGATATCTCTTCGTTGATTGAGTCAGTGTCTCTCTGTCATAAGGTGATTTATGATTAAAAGGCTTATAATATCATATTATAAGCCTTTTAATATAGTATTATGAGCCTTTTAATAGTCTCTCGGTCGTGAGGTTATTATGGCTTTGATAGAAACCTTGTTCTATTTAGGGGTATCATTACAGGTAATCACAAATAATGTATATTTAATATATTATTGTTTGCGGTTGTTGCTATTTGTTGTTGGATTGGCTGATTAAGTAATCAATGGTGTTTTCTGTAAGTTTATACAGATTGGTAGAGTATGGTGTATCTGATGTAACTCCATACCACTCAAAAGACGGATCACCAATAGCGATAACACAACCATGTCCGTTTTCCTCTTTTTTGAATTCGGCGATAGTGGTAGAATTCTCATTTCCAGAGTCGCGGGTTAGTCTTTGGATTCCAGTTGTATTTTCCCATGTTTTTTCCCAACCACGCATTTTTCGGATTGCTAAAAAATCGCTATTATGCAGGATAGTTCCTTCCAAATCTTTAAATATATCATGTGTTGTTTCTGTGATAGTTAGCCCTTCATCAAAGCCCACAATCTTTCTTATATCTTCATTGTTCCCCCATATCCAATCAATCTTATTATCTACTGTTACAATGTTCCATATTACAAGGTTGTGCATTGCTTCGCGAGAAACAAGAAGATTACCGCCATTTGCATAATATGCTTTGAGGGCTTTGTTCATATCATTATCGTCTGTGTTGCTGTAATCGAAGTGTGCCCAAATCATTTTGTATGAACTCAAATCAATAGCTATACTATTATAATTCATGGGAAAGTACTCTACATCATACTTGTCCGTATTTACTAACCAATTATAAGCGGCTCCTGCTTCTGCATCAAAAGAGCCTGTATCTTCTGCATTGCTTATAAATGCAATCTTTGTTTTACCCGGTTCATTCTCATTCCACCCTTTTATCGTATTATTATCAATAGTAATGGTAGCATGGATTGTAGCATCTTTTACCTCCGCGTTAATGGTGTATGAGTTGTTTGGTTCGAACTTTTTATTGTCGGGCAGAGTGAATGATGTCTTTAGATTATCATTTTCATCACCAATCCGTAAGTCGAGAGATTCGGCGTTCTGCGGGTAAATGATGCGGATGATTTCCATTTCCGTGCCGTTAGTAGAGTTGAAAGTTCCGATAGACCAATCATTTACTACATTACTACCATTGGCTCTTGCGATACCGGAATTTGTATCAAATGTGCCTTCGTGTATTAAACCGCCTAATATAATGTTCTTGCCATTGATGTCCGTATTATCGGTTACCTTAATCTTCACTCGGATACGTGCCATCCTGTGTTGGAATTCTAAGTTTATTTGGGGGCTTTCACTCCCCTCTATGTAGTTTATTTCACCGGTTTTAGCAAATAAGAAATCGATATTCTTTTGCGGTGCTTCCGTATTCGTGCTAGCTTCAATAATACTGTTTTCGATAGTGGCAGTATACGGATAATACGCTGTGAAAACCATTTTATTCTCTGAGGTATAGGCTATCTCGTCTTGTTCTGTTCCAGCCCAAGAGAATGTGGTAGACTCTCCGGTTATATCCGCTTTGTATTGTACGTTTGTATATTTAGGAGTGGATGTTGTTCCTACTATTTCAGAAGCCGATATGCCTACAAGGTCACCTATTTCCCACTCACTGTTTGTCGTTACGCGAGTAGTGATACCTGCTGAGAAGTCCACAGCCACGGGTTGTGCCAGTTGCTTGCCCTCACCTTGGCCGAGAATATCGTCTTCGTCGTCATTGCTGCATGCCGTAAAGGTCAATGTCAGTGTTGTAAAGGTCAACGTCAAAAGCCTGAAGGCTAACTTTGATGAAATAAGAGTAGATAGTTTTGTTTTCATGATATTTGTTCTTTTTAGTATTGGTATTCTTTTGTTTTCCATTTAGTAGCAGCTCACTTTTATGTCGCTCACCTGTATGCTGCCCGCATAAGAGTCTAACGACCAGCAATTTTTCTGTATGCCGTAGATGCGGTTGGTGTATGCCACGTTATCGTTGATATAGACGGTACATACGGAATTGTCCGTGCAGATGGTGACATGATAAATATTATCGGCGGGAACGGGAAATTTGTAGCTGTCTATTCCTGCGATGAATCCCATGCCTTCCTTCCCTTTCTGCTCGAAGTTGATTTTGCGGTTGCTGTTGTTGTCTTCCGGATTGATGATAAGGGAGTAGTATTTCCCGGAGTCTGTGCCGCGTACCAGGGAAATACCGAATATATCTTCGTTACTTGAGGCTGTTACGGTAAATGTAAGCTTGTTGTGTACCTTCAGGCGGTTGAAAAGTACGTAGGCATCACCGCTGAGCGTATAGTTGCCGTTACTCTCGGCTACACCGGTTTCACTTTGCGCCATTACTTTCAGTGCGGTGTTGTCGGTGTACTTGTTCAGAATTCCGTCTACATATCCTAATGAGAGCGTGCCGTCTTCATGCTGGATAATCTTATGCATCACAAGATTACCCGCCCACTCGGGTTCGGCAGGAGCAGCGCCGACAGCCGTATTGTCATTGCCGGCACGGGTGGGACACCAGCCCCAAATGTAACGGTCGGTTCCGTTGCTTGCCGTTTTTCCGGCATAGAAGGCACGGGAGTCGAGCACACCCTCTTTGTTGTCGGGGAAAGTAGGTGCGGCGGTCATTTGTTTCAGTTCGTCCAGCGTGCCGCCTTTGAAGTAGCATACCTTGCGTGATACGGCATTCTGGTCGGAATACACGAGGTACCACCAGTCGCCCATCTTGAATACATCGGCACATTCGTAGAAGCGGTCGGCGCCCCAGTGCATCGGCATGAATACGCCCGCGTGTTCCCATGTTTTCAAGTCGGTGGAAGTGTACTCGGCGAGCACTCCTATACCGTCTTTCTTAGTGGATACGATCATGTGATACTTGCCACTCTCGCTCTCGAAGATGAAAGGGTCGCGGAAGTCTTTCCGGCTGTAACCGTCATTGCTGCCGGGCAGGAAGAAAGTACGGTCTTTGCTCCACGTCTTGAAATCGGTGGAAGTGGCCCGCATCACGACTTCGGTGTCGGCTGTGTGTCCGGTGTAATAGGTATAATATAGCTTATTGGCTTCATCATAGAACGTACAGCCTGTACCTAAGGCTGCGTCGAGCTCCTCTTCCGTTCCGGTGGGGATAAGTTCACCCAATGAGGTGTAACTGCCGCCGTCTTTGGTACTTACCGCCCAAAACGGGTGGTAAGTGGTCTGATTGGGGCGGTACTCCTGTAAGTACATTATTTTGAAGTCACCGGCTTGCGGGTCGTAGAACGGCATGGGGTCGCCCACGTAGCCCAGTTGCGGTTTGTAGTAAGTGCCGAACATGTTTTCATCGGTCGGCTCGAAATAAGTGGCGGTGTTGTCCCAGTCCTTTTGGGTGAGCACGGGAGCGTTATCGTCGTTGCAACTGCCGAGGGTTGTACCCAGCAGCGCGGCGTATGCAAGTGTGTATATCATTGTTTTCATTGTATGTCAGTCTTTATTTACCGGTTAGATAATCGATTGCATTTTTCGTGAACTTGGCTACATTGCCGTGGTATGGGTCTTTGGATGTGTCGATGCCTTCCGAATACCAGTCGTAGCAACCGGAACCGATGCAGAAGACGCCGCCCTTGCCGCCGTCGGCCGGATATTCCCAAACCACGATAGCTCCGTCGCCACCGTAACCTAAGGCTTGGCCGCCATGTTTCCGAGACCAGTCGGCCTCATCGTTGTAATCTCCCCAAGGGTTCGCTCCATCTTGCGAGCGTAAATGCCATTGAGCGGTAGTGTTGGTGATTCCGTAGCCCTTACCGCAGGTATATACGGCATTACCCTCGTGTATACCTTGATAGGCAGGGTGATTTTCATGTCCTTGTATAAAGAAACTCCACGGCTCTGCGGTGATTTCGGGTTCGGCTTCCGTGTGTCCGAGCCAGCAGTTGTTGGGATTCTTATTGTCTTTGGCCGCTCCCAGATTGACGGCGTAGAAAGTGGCGTATCGTGTCAACAACAAGTTCATGCCCTGCTCATAACGTGTTTTAATCACACCGGTAGCAGACAAGGCGGCCGGAGCAGCCGTTTCGAACTTGTTCATATCATCGATGGTGGCGTCTGCATGGAAATGCCACCACAACACCTTACATTCACTTAAATCCGCGTTGCCTGACGCTATGTCGCTGAAAGAAACATACTGCGCGTCTTTCACATTGAACAGCATCCACGTCGCCGCTTCTTTCTCTTCGGAGTTCAGTCCTTCGATGGTGGAAGCGAGGCCTGCATAAACCGCTGCCGGCTTGCCGGCGGGTGTGAGTACCTTTACGGTATAGACAGCCGATGCCATATTGTTGGATACGATGAAGTCTACCGGACGGCTGAAATCCATGGCGGTTCCTCCGGCAGGGGCTACGATGGCTCCTTCGGTGGCGGTGTAGGTGGGGACGAGCTTCGTTATATCGGCGGAAGCCGGTACCTGAACCAGAATGTTCTGGTTTTGCTGGTCGATGATACCGCTATACATATCATTCAGTTGGAATGTCAGAATCCGCGCTTCATCGTATCTCGTTTGGATGACGTATTGCTGGAATACGTTGCCATTGGATACTTTTACAGTCTGCGTCATGTTCAGATTCAGTACATCTCCCTGCTTGAGGGTCGCCTCGGCGCCTGCCGGCAGTTGTATGTCGGTCACTGTCATTGCCGCCATATCGTAGTCTTCCGGCAGGGTGATGGTGATAGTCTCTTTTTGAGGGTCGATGGCGCCGGAGTAGTTGTCCAGCGCAAAGGATTTGATGGCGGTGTCTTCGTTCAGTCTGAGCGCGCTGCTGTTGTCATCGCTGCATCCCGTAGCCAATAATAGGATGGCTGTGAGGAAAGACAGGTTAAATATATTCAGGATTGATTTCATTCTTTTCTGTTTTTGAAGGTAAAACGATGTTTCCATTCCCGCAGAGGAGTTACCAGTTGCCGCAGTTCTGTACATATCTTCCGTTGCTGGCACTGATTTGCGCAAACGGTATGGGCAGGTACTCGTTTTTGTTTTTGGTAAACGAGGCGTTGGAGTAGATACTGCAATCGGCTGCTTCTTCGGCATAGTACTTGTTCAGTACTTCGGCCGCTTCACCCCAGCGTACGAGGTCGAAGAAACGGTCGCACTCCATGGCAAGTTCCACACGACGCTCGAACTTCAGCATTTTCAAGGCATCGGTTTGGCTGTATGTACCGTTGTAAGGCTCTACCTTAATCTTTACGCCATAGTCCTCGGCATAATTCTTTATCACACTGGTACTTGCGGTAATGCTCTGACCGGCACGGCTGCGTACTTCGTTTATCAGGCTTACGGCTTCTTCGATCCGGCCGTCGTTCAGTTGAATCAGAGCTTCGGCACGCATCAGCAATACGTCGGCATAGCGCAGTACGATGTGGTTCATAGGCGTGCCCCAATAACTACCTTTCACCAGATAACCGCCGTCGGGGTCTACGTTCTGTTTCAGGGTGACGTTATAGCCGTACAGACCGCCGCTACGGCTCCATGTATTGTTTTTCTTCATCATGTATTTGGTGTTGAATTCGTAAGGAAACTCCGGCATACCTACCGTGAGGAACAGACGCGGGTCGGCATTGTCCTCGGCCTTGTCGTAGTTCTTGGTGTTGAAGCTGTCGAATAACGGATGTCCGCCGGCATCGGTACGGAAAGCGTTTACCAAGTTCTGACTGGGTTTGTAGAAGTCGTTACCGCCGTCTGTCACCCCCGGAATATTGGGTACAATCAGACCGTTGGACCAGTTACAGTTACCGTTCTTTGTTCCGTCGTTCATGGAGTATTGCATGGCCCACAGAGATTCCACGCCGTTTTCATATTCCGATTCAGGACGGAAGTTGTTGTGAAAATCCGGTTCCAGACCATAGCCGCCTGCGCTCATGATGCTCTTGTCCGTGTATTTCACCACTTGAAGAAGGTCTTCCGCATTAATGGAAGTTACTTCGTTGGTGGCATCGTCGTCCTGACGGTATGCTTTGTACAGATATGTTTTTGCCAGATAAGCCGCAGCGGCAGCACGGGTAGGGCGTCCTTTGTCCTCTTGGGTAACCGGCAGGTTCTTGTAGGCGAACTCAAAGTCTCCGGCTATCTCCGCCCAGCTCTCGTCGTTGGTATAGACATCGTTGGACAAGTTGTTATAACCTTCCTGATCCAGCGTCTCATCATTGGCTATGACTATCTTCTTGAAAAGCTGTTTCAGCAGGAAATGTCCGTGTCCGCGCAGGAAACGCATTTCCGCGATACGCTGCTGCTTTTCCGGATAGGTGGTTTCGTCCATCCCGTTCAGAGATTTTAAAGCCATGTTTACGCGTGAGATGCTGTTGTATAACCGTTGCCAGATGTCGCTGATGTTCCATGCGGTGGTCATGATACCTTGCGAGGTTTCCAACGCGTGAAACACATCGCCGTCTTCCGTACCGTTGCCGCCTTTGTAAGCGTCATCCGAGCGGACATCGTAGTTCCATAAGGAGAAAGAGGAGTTGATATCCTCGGCGCTGATCCATACGGCGTATGCCGAAATCACCAGGTTGTCTATATAAGCCGGGTCTTGCAGTTGTTCTTCGTCCACACTTCCCTGCGGTGTCTGGCTTTCCAGGAAGTCGGAGCATCCGGTGCATATCCATGCGAGTCCGAAGATAAGGGTATATACTAAATTCTTCATGGTTTTTCTATTTGTTGTTCATCGTATTAAAAGCTGACGTTCACGCCAAAAGTGATATTCAAAGGAATGGGGTAGCCATAGTTCACGTTTTCCGGGTCTACTCCGGTGAAATCTTTGCTCTTGATGGTGAGCAGGTTCTGTGCGCTGAGGTAGAAGCGCAGGCGCTCCATGCGGATTTTCTCCGCCCATGCTTTCGGTACGTTGTAGCCTACCTGCAGATTGCGCAGTTTCAGGAATGAACCGTTCTCCACATAATAGGTGGATACGCGTTTCTCGTTGTTACTGTCGTTACGGGCAAGCGCCGGAATGTCGGAACCGGGATTGGCGGGCGACCAGGCATCGAGTACGCGTTTGCCTTTGTTCAGGAAGCCGATGTTGAGTCCGCTCCACAGGTCGGTTTCTTTCTTTAAATCACTGATGATGTCTACTCCTTGCACGCCTTGCCAGAACATGGTAAGGTCGAAGTTCTTATATTCCAAATAGATATTGATACCGTAGCTGAAAGCAGGCGTAGGGTCGAATATCCATTGCTGGTCTTTCTCGTTGATGATACCGTTGCCGTCCAGGTCGCGCCAGCGGATGCGTCCCAAGCCTGCACCTTCCTGAGTGGCGTGGTTGTCGATTTCTTCCTGTGACTTGAAAAGGCCGTCGGCTACGTAGCCTACCTGCGCCCCGTTGGGGTGTCCTATCACACTTTCCACGCCGTTCCCGCCGAAAGTTCCGTTGGCCGCTACCGTGGCGGGCAAGGCGGTGATTTTGTTGCGGTAAGAGGAGAGGTTGGCATTGATGTCGTACTTCAGTCCGAACTTTGTACTGTTGCGGTAGCCTAAGTTCAGTTCAAAACCCTTGTTTTCCATTTCACCGGCATTAATCCACTGCTTGCTTCCTTCACCCATGGTGGCGATGCCTGCCATTTCTACCAGAATGTCGGTCGTCTTTTTATAGTACCAGTCGAACGAACCGTACAGTGTCTGGTCGAAAAGGGAAAAGTCGAAACCGAGGTCGGTTTGTGTGGTAGTTTCCCATTTGATACCGTTGTTGCCGAGTTGGTCGCGTTTGAAACCGGATTGAAGAATGCTTCCGCCATTGCTTCCCGTGATGTCGTAGGAAGTTCCGTAGCTTCCGCCGCCGTTTTCCGTTCCGGCGTAGTTGGGCACATAAATCGTATAACGGGCGTTGTTGCTGATTTCCTGATTACCGGTCTGTCCCCAGGACGCGCGTATTTTCAAATCGTCCAGCCATTGGATGCTTTTCATGAATTCTTCCTGACTGAGACGCCAGCCGGCGGAAACCGATGGGAAGGTGGCATAGCGGTTGTCCTTGCCGAAGCGCGAAGAACCGTCACGACGTACGGTAAGCGACAGCAGATATTTGTCGTTGTATGTATAGTTCAGCTTTCCGAAGAAAGAAACCAGCGAGTAACCTTCGCCTGCACCGTAGGACTGCGCCGTGCCTACACCGGCATCCGGCCACATATAGTCGGGCGTAAGGATGGAAAAGTTTTCTTTGTAGCCTGAGAAATGTATATCGTCCTCACGGTTCAGCTCCACACCCAACATTACGTCTCCACGGTGTTTGCCGACTTCCATGTTATAGGTGGCGATGGCATTCCACATCCATTTGGTCCAATGCTCTTGCTTTGCTTCTATGGCATTCTTGTCGTTGGCTACGTTACCTTCCGTGATGGGATAGGTAAAGATGCGTTGTTGCTTCTGTGAGTAGTCTATGCCGAACGTAGAGCGGAGATTGAAGTTCTTGAACGGGTTCAGGTTGACGTATGCATCGCCGAACATGCGCCAGTATGTGTAGCGGTTGTCGGCATTGCGTTGCAGGCGCGCTACCGGATTTTCGCGGTCGGGATAGCCGCTGACGGGGCCGGCAAATTCACCTTCGGTAGTATATACCGGTAGTGAAGGATTGGCTTGCAGCACGTTTTGCAGGAATCCGCCGGGAGCTTGCACTTCGCTGGTACGGTTTACGGTGAAGTGCTCGCCTACGGTCAGCAGATTGTCTATCAGCTTGTAGTCGGCATTCATACGGGCGGATATACGGTCGAAATCGGTATCTTTGATGATACCCAGATTCTTGTAATATCCTAAGGAGAAGAAAGAAGAACCTTTCTCCGAGCCGTTGCTCACGGATACGTTGTATTGTTGGATGATACCTGTGCGTGTGGTACGGTCGAACCAGTCGGTGTCTGCGGCGGGTACTGTGCCGGCGGCATCCAGATACTTGCGCATGCTGATGCCGTTGAGTTGCGGGTAACCGTTTGCGCCGTAGTTCCAGTCATAGAGGTAGCCCAGGTTGTTGGTGTTCGGGTCTTGTCCTTCGTTCACGTAGGCTTGCCACATGGCGCGGCCGTATTCTTCGGCGTTCAGCACTTCCAGCTTGTTGGTGTACATGGAAGCGGAAACGGAAGCGTCAAAGTTAATCTTGAGTTGCCCTTCTTTACCTTTCTTTGTGGTAATGATGATGACGCCGTTGGCGGCGCGGCTACCGTAGATAGAGGCGGAAGCGGCATCTTTCAGTACCTGTATGGATTCGATGTCACTGCCGTTCAGTTCGTGCATACCGCCTTTGGTGGGTACGCCGTCGATGATGTAGAGCGGGTCGTTGTTGTTCAGCGTACCTACGCCGCGAATACGGATGGTGGTACTGCCGCTCGGATTACCGTCGGCCGTAATGTTCATGCCCGGTACACGCCCCTGCATGGCTTTCATCGGATTGTTTTCGTTCTGCTTGGCTATCTCGTCCATGCTCACTACGGAGATGGAACCGGTAAGGTCGGCCTTGCGCTGGGTGGTGTAGCCGGTTACTACTACTTCCTGCAACATTTCCGAATCCTCGTGCATGATGACGGTCATGGATGTTTCCGCTTTCAGGGTCAGTGTTTGGTAGCCTATATAAGAGAAAGTGATTTCGGAGCCCGGCTTTACGGTGAGGGTGAAGTTGCCGTCTATATCCGTAATCGTTCCGTTGGTTTTATCTGCCTTATCCACAACGGATGCCCCGATGATGGGGTAGCTGTCGGTAGCAGAAGTTACCGTTCCCTTTATTTGGATGTTTTGCGCATAGACAAAACCGCATAATCCTAAAAGGAACATCATAATGCTAAGTTTTCTCATACATTATAAATTTATTGTTAACAGTTATCTTGTGAATTCTCAAAACAGCTTTCCCGATCATGTTTTGATGTTGCAAAGTAAATGGTTTGTATTGAAACAGGCTATAAAAAATGATACGGATGCTGCGAAATTTGTTTCATGATATGAGGCTGACCGCGCTCTGGAGATAGCCTGGTATCATTTTTAGCAGCATTTGTAACATTTGTGTTAGCCCTTTTCGCTTTTATTCCTTTTCTTTGCAATGTGCTTTCCCGAGCATTGAGCGAGTTCATAAAGTAAACATTAAATTTAATACCTGATTTTGAAAATGAAGCATTACTCCCATAGAACACTTCTTCCTTTTTGGGGAAAGGTTATTGTAACTTCTCTTATTATAATAATGAATATCGGCATTTGTGCGGCGCAGTCTGCCGGACTGAAAATCCATTATCTGGGTGCAAACCACAGTTTGGTGCAGGTGCGGGAACCGCAGAAGTATCTTTTGCTGCCGGTGGAAGAGGCTGCTCCCGAAGCTACCGTCAATGTATTGGTGAACAATAAGACAGACCGGAGTTTTCAGGTTCGCCTGGCTGTCAACCGTATCGACTATCTCGTTCCGTTTGATTTGGAGCAGTATAAAGGCAAGACGGTAACTTTCGATATTCATACCGGCAACAGCCGTGCCAATGTACGTGATGCCATGGCGGATGCCTGTTGGAAAGAGCTGAAGCTCTCCGATACGTTTGATGATGCCAACCGTGAGGAATTTCGTCCTCTTTACCACCATTCTCCCCTTTATGGCTGGATGAACGATCCTAACGGGATGTTTTACAAGGACGGAGAATACCATCTCTACTACCAGTGGAACCCATACGGTTCCATGTGGGGCAACATGAACTGGGGACATTCATCCAGCAAGGACTTGATAAGCTGGCAGCATCATCCGGTAGCCATACAGCCCAACGGCTTGGGCACTGTGTTCAGCGGTAGCAGTGTGGTGGATAAGGATAATACGGCAGGTTTCGGAAAGGGAGCTGTGATTGCCATTTATACTTCGGCGGGAGCCAGCCAGATGCAAAGCCTTGCGTATAGTCTGGACAACGGAATGACTTTCCATGTCTATGAAAACAATCCTATCATTGCCGCCGATAAGGAATGCCGCGACCCGAATATGTTCTGGCACGAGAAGAGCAGTAAATGGATTCTTATTTTGGCGGCCGCTCTGGAAAAGGAAATGTGGATATATTCCTCCCCCGATTTGAAGAATTGGACGAAGGAGAGCAGCTTCGGCCATGGATATGGCGCGCAGGATGGCGTATGGGAGTGTCCGGACCTCATGGAATTGCCCGTTCGCGGAACAGACCGTACAAAATGGGTACTGATTTGCAATATCAATCCCGGTGGACCTTTCGGCGGAAGCGCGGCACAGTATTTTGTCGGTGACTTTGACGGGAAGACCTTTACTTGCGATACCAAGCCCGAAATAACCAAATGGATGGATTACGGTAAAGACCATTATGCCGCCGTATCCTGGAGCAATGCGCCCGAAAAGCGACATACCGTGATTGCCTGGATGAGCAACTGGCAATATGCCAACAATGTACCTACCAAACAGTTCCGCAGCGCCAACACATTGCCGCGCGACATCGAATTGTACGAAGGCAGTGACGGTGAGCTCTACCTGGCCGTAACCCCTGCACCGGAAGTAAATGCATTGCGTGCAGGCAAGGCGTTGAAATACGGCTCTTTTTCTGCCGGAACAAAGAAGGTTTCCCGAAAACTTCCGGCCGAGAACAGCGGTATCTGTGAGATTAACCTCGAACTGGTTCCCCGTTCGGCAGGTAAAGTATACATTACACTGTCCAATGATAAAGATGAACGGACTGTGATGACTTACGACTTGGAGAACTCCACCTTCAGCATGGACCGTACTGTAAGCGGACTTACGGATTTCAATAAGGATTTCCCTGCCATAACCGTAGCTCCCTGTCCGGCAGAAGCCAAGCTGCGTCTGCGTCTGTTTGTAGACCGTTGCAGCGTCGAAGCTTTCGAGGGTGACGGACGTTTTGCCATGACAAACCTTGTATTCCCACAGCATCCTTACACTACCGTTTCCGTTGCCGTAGATAAAGGGCGTTGCAAAGTCAACGACTTGACTGTAAATTCTTTAAAAGTTAACAACTAAATTCCGATATCTTATGAATAACAATAATAATTCGCTTGCAAAGCTGCTTCCTATGATGCTTTGCTTCTTCGCCATGGGGTTTGTAGACCTTGTAGGCATCGCTTCCAACTATGTAAAAGCAGATTTAAACCTGACTGATTCCCAGGCAAATATATTCCCTTCTCTTGTGTTCTTCTGGTTCCTTATCTTCTCCGTACCTACGGGTATGTTGATGAACCGCATCGGACGCAAGAAAACGGTACTTCTCAGTTTGGTCGTGACTTTTGCATCCCTGTTGTTGCCGGTTTTCGGAGACGGGTATGCGCTGATGCTGATTTCGTTCTCGTTACTGGGTATCGGTAATGCGTTGATGCAGACATCGCTCAATCCGCTGCTTTCTAATGTTGTCAGCGGCGAGCGGTTGGCCAGTTCGCTGACTTTCGGACAGTTTGTAAAGGCGATCGCTTCTTTCCTTGCTCCTTATATCGCCATGTGGGGGGCTACGCAGGCTATACCTTCGTTGGGTATGGGCTGGAGAGTACTGTTTCCCGTTTATATGGTGATAGCGGTTGTCGCTATCCTATGGCTGGGCACTACGTCTATTCGTGAAGAAAAGGAAGAAGGACGTCCCTCTACTTTCGGCGAATGTCTTGCTTTGCTGGGGAAACCGTTTATATTACTTTGTTTTCTGGGTATTATGTGCCATGTGGGTATCGATGTAGGTACGAATACCACTGCACCCAAGATATTGATGGAACGTCTGGGTATGTCACTTGCCGATGCGGGGTTTGCAACAAGTCTTTATTTCATTTTCCGTACGGCAGGTTGTTTCCTCGGAGCCTTTATTTTGCAGAAGTTATCTGCGCGAACTTTCTTCGGAATCAGTGTGTTGTGTATGCTGGTGGCGATGATAGGGCTGTTCGTTTTCCAGGAGATGACGATGATATATGTGTGTATCGCTCTGATTGGTTTCGGCAACTCGAATATCTTCCCTGTTATTTTCTCGCAAGCGTTGCTGGCGATGCCGCAGAAGAAGAACGAAGTCAGCGGGTTGATGATTATGGGGTTGTTTGGCGGTACGATATTCCCGCTTGCCATGGGTGTGGCAAGTGACGCTATCGGTCAAAGCGGAGCGGTGGCCGTGATGACGGTGGGAGTACTGTACTTGTTTTTCTATATGATGAGAATGAAACGCTGACACTTTTGCGAGCGACTCTGCAAGGTATTGTGAGAGGGGGGGTATCTCAATCGTATACAGAGATACCCTGAGTATACGACTGAGCCTATCTGTGTATACGACTGAATAGGGCTCGATATGCGACCCTGTTTCTTTACCTTTTGCAATAACGATGACAATATGTAAAACTGTAAAATAATAATATCATGAATCAGATTGTAGTAGGAATGGGTGAGGCGCTTTGGGATTGCCTGCCCGAAGGAAAGAAAATCGGCGGTGCTCCGGCAAACTTTGCCTATCATGTATCGCAATTCGGCTTTGACAGCCGCGTAGTCAGTGCGGTAGGCGCTGATGCCGACGGTGATGAAATACTGGAAGTGTTTGCGCAGAAAGGTCTGCGTACGCAGATTGAACGTGTGCCTTATCCTACGGGCACGGTGCAAGTGACGCTCGATGCGATGGGCGTGCCCTGTTATGAAATAAAAGAGGGTGTGGCTTGGGACAATATACCTTTTACGGATGAGCTGAAACGTCTGGCTCTGAACACGCGCGCCGTATGCTTCGGTTCTTTGGCTCAACGCAATGAGGTCAGCCGCATTACGATAAACCGTTTTCTCGATACCATGCCGGATTGTGAGGAACAATTGAAGATATTCGACATCAACCTGCGTCAGGGCTTTTATACCAAAGAGATACTATGTGACTCTATGCGTCGTTGCAATGTCTTAAAAATCAATGATGAGGAGTTGGTGACAATCAGCCGTATATTCGGTTATCCGGGTATCGACTTGCAGGACAAGTGCTGGATTCTTCTTGCTAAATACAATCTGAAAATGCTTATCCTCACTTGCGGTACAAACGGCAGCTATGTATTTACTCCGGGAGTTGTATCGTTCCAGGAGACCCCGAGAGTGCCCGTTGCCGATACGGTAGGCGCAGGCGACTCATTTACCGCTGCTTTTACATCGGCTGTTCTTAGCGGTAAACCGGTGCAGGAAGCTCATAAACTGGCAGTGGAAGTTTCAGCTTATGTATGTACGCAGAGTGGGGCGATGCCGGAATTGCCGCAGGTATTGAAAGACAGAATCTGATTTTTTTGTTATCTTTGCTCATCTGCAATCACTTAAACTCAGCGAAAGAAGATGAGACGATATATTTACCTGTTACTGTTTGTTCTGTTGGTATGTGGCGGCATAGTGACTTCCTGTTCCCGGCATGAAGTACGTTTCCATATCGGAGTATCGCAATGCAGCGATGACGAGTGGCGCCACCAGATGAATAATGAAATGTTGCGTGAAGCTCTTTTCTACGATGGCGTAGAAGTGGAGATACGTACAGTGAAAGATGATAATGCCAGGCAGGCAGAGGATATCAGACACTTTATAGAGGCGGGAGTGGACTTATTGATAGTCGCTCCCAATGAAGCCGAACCCATAACCCCGGTTGTAGAAGAAGCCTACGACCGGGGTATCCCTGTTATTGTGGTAGACCGCAGAATCCTTTCCGAAAAGTATACTGCTTATGTCGGAGCCGACAATTACGAAATAGGCAAGGCGATAGGTAAATATGTGTCCAATATGCTTCATGGAAAAGGTACGGTAGTAGAGATTGCGGGATTGGCGGGTTCTACTCCTGCCATAGACCGCCATGAAGGATTTATGAGTGTCATATCCGCTTGTCCGGACATTCGTTTGCTGGCAAAAGAAGACGGTGCTTGGTTGCGCTCGCGGGCGGAAGAAAGAATGGATACTTTGCTCGACCGTTTTCCGGAAATAGATGTCGTTTATGCCCAAAACGACCGTATGGCTGCCGGAGCATATGCGGCCGCCATGCGCCGGAAAAGGGAAAAGGAGATGCGTTTTGTCGGTACGGATGCCATTCCCGGTGAGGGCTACGGGGTGGAACAGGTACTTTCGGGCGAATTGGATGCCACATTTATCTATCCCACAGGCGGTGACCGTGTCATGCAGATCGCGATGGATATTCTGAATAAACGGGACTTCCCCCGCGAAACGATTCTGAATACTTCGGTGGTAGACCGTGATAATGCGCTTATCATGAAGATGCAGACTGCCCATATCAGTTCACTCGATGAGAAGATTGAAACCTTGAACGGAAAAATCAATCAATATCTGGCACGCTATGCCACGCAGCAAGTAGTTTTGTATGGCAGCCTGCTGGTGCTTCTGTTGGTTGTGGGGTTACTGGTTGCCGTTTATCTTTCCTTGCGTACGAAGAATAGGCTGAACCGTGAGCTTTCCCTTCGGAAGGAACAACTGGAACAACAAAGAGACCAGCTGGAACAGCAGAAAGACCAGTTGGAACGGCTCTCTCGTGAACTGGAGGCTGCCACGCATGCCAAACTGGTATTCTTCACCAACGTTTCTCACGATTTCCGTACGCCGTTGACCCTGATTGCAGACCCCGTAGACCAACTTCTTGCCGACCGCTCTATCAGTGAACAATCGCACCAACTGTTGGAGCTGATGAAGAAGAATGTACATATTCTTTTGCGCCTTGTCAATCAGATTCTTGATTTCCGCAAAGTCGAGAACGGGCGTATGGAGCTGCACCTTGAACCCTTTGATTTACTGAACAGCTTTGAGGGGTGGAATGATTCGTTCCGTGTGGCTCTGCTTAAAAAGCATATCGCTTTCAGCTTTGAACCAGCTTCCGGTGTAGACTATCGGATGCTGGCGGATGCCGAGAAAATGGAACGCATTTATTTCAATCTTCTTTCCAATGCGGTGAAGTACACACAGGAGAATGGAAAGATTGTGGTACGCCTCGAAGCGGAAGACCGTCACTTCCGGTTGTCGGTATTCAATTCGGGCAGTTATATTTCCACCACTGATGTCGAGGCTATTTTTGAACGTTTCTATCAGGTAGGCGGCCATCAGGCCGGTACGGGTATCGGTCTCGCCTTGGTGCGTGCTTTTGTGGAAATGCATGGCGGTAATATCATGGCGCACAGCAATGAGAAAGGAACTACTTTCACCGTCACTCTCCCGAAACGGGATGTGTCGCAGTATCATCCCGCCGTACCGACTCTGCTTGCCGATGAGAAAGATATTGCGTCCACATTGGTAGATGCGGATATTCCGACAGGAGAGGGGATGACGGAGGATGATTGTCCGACGGTGCTTGTCATTGATGATAATGCCGATATACGCCATTATGTCAAGGCTTTGCTTTCCAAGGAATATCGCGTACTGGATGCGGCGGACGGCGCGGCAGGCATCCGTCTTGCCATGAAATATGTGCCCGATGTGATTATATCCGATGTCATGATGCCCGGTATGGACGGTCTGGAATGTTGCCGTCGTCTGAAAGGGGAATTGCAGACTTGTCATATCCCGGTTATCCTGCTGACTGCCTGTTCGCTCGACGAACAGCGTATACAGGGTTATGACGGTGGTGCGGATTCTTATATATCCAAGCCTTTCAACTCGCAACTGCTGCTCTCGCGCATCAGGAATCTTATTACGAACCACAGACAGTTGAAACAATTCTTCGGTGACAGCCGGTCGATAGAGAAAGAATCTATCAGCGAGCTTGATAAAGATTTTGTTACCCGTTTCAAGGCTTTGGTGGGCGAGAAGATGAAAGACCCGGAGCTGAATGTTGAAGATTTGGGACGTGATATGGGAATGAGCCGCGTACAGCTTTACCGCAAACTAAAGTCGCTTACCAACTATTCTCCCAATGAACTGTTGCGCCAGATGCGCTTGAAGAAAGCCGCTTCTTTGCTTGCCGCTTCCGATATGACTATCGCCGAGGTTGCTTATGAAGTAGGCTTCTCATCGCCGTCTTATTTTACGAAATGCTACAAGGAACAGTTCGGTGAAAGTCCTACCGATTTCTTGAAACGCAAAGGATGACATAGCCAGCCGGTAAAACGAATTTCAGTTATCGTATTGTCTTTCATTTCAGCATTTGCGGCAAATTATCCCTGCCCCAGAAGTAATATACGGCCAAGCCGATCCAGCTGGTCAGTATCACGAGGATGATTGCTACCAACCTCTTTTCGGTAGCGATGCCTCTCCATCGCCATATTTCCATTGCCGCCCTGATTGTCAGGATGACGCCGATTATCCAAATAATAAATCCGATCATACTATTTTCTTTCTTTTGTAAACAAATAGAGACTGCGTCCGGTTCACGGAGCAGTCTCTATTTTAGTGTATTATTTCAGTATCTGAAATTATTCGGCAACTTCAGCGCCCCAGTTTTCTTTAGACAGACGCTTGTAGCTGTTGTAACGCCATTTAGCGTTTTCTTCAGCGGCCTTGAACAGCTCGTCGGCTTCCTGCGGATATTGTTTCATTACGGATGCGTAACGAACTTCACCCTTCAAGAAGTCTTGGAAGCCTGTCCAATCCGGTTCTTTGCTATCCAGCGTGAACGGATTCTTACCTTCAGCTTCCAGAGCCGGGTTATAACGCCACAAGTGCCAGTAACCGCACTTAACGGCTTTTTCTTCTTCAGCCTGGCTCTTGCCCATACCTGCCTTCAAACCGTGGTTGATACACGGAGCGTAAGCGATGATGAGTGACGGACCGGGATATGCTTCTGCTTCACGGATAGCCTTCAGGGTCTGAGCCTGGTCGGCACCCATAGCGATTTGGGCAACGTATACGTAACCGTAAGTAGTAGCCATCAGACCGAGGTCTTTCTTGCGTACACGCTTACCGGCAGCGGCAAACTTGGCGATAGCGCCTACCGGAGTAGCCTTGGAAGACTGACCGCCTGTGTTGGAGTAAACCTCAGTATCCAGTACGAGGATGTTGACATCCTTACCGCTTGCGATTACATGGTCGAGACCACCGTAACCGATGTCGTAAGAGGCACCGTCGCCACCGATAATCCACTGGCTGCGTTTTACCAGGTATTGAGACAGACTGGCGATAGTCTTGCAGCTGTCGCACTTGTCTTTGGCAGCTTCTACCATCGGAATAATCTTTTCAGCCAGTTCCTTGCTCTTGTCTGCATCGTACATGTTTTCAATCCAAGCCTGGAATACTTCTTTGTATTCGGCTGGAGTTCCTTCTGCTGCGATGGCATCTTCCATAGCCTTCACGATACGTGCGCGCATCTTTTCGTTGGCAAGCTCCATACCCAGACCGAATTCGCAGAAGTCCTCGAACAATGAGTTTGCCCAAGCAGGACCGTGACCTTTTTCGTTCTTGGTATAAGGAGTAGAAGGTACTGAACCGGAGTAGATGGAAGAACATCCTGTTGCGTTGGCTACCATTTCGCGGTCACCGAACAACTGGGAAATCAGTTTAACGTACGGAGTTTCACCACAACCGGAGCAAGCGCCTGAGAACTCGAACAACGGAGTAGCGAACTGAGAGTTCTTCACGTTGGCCTTGATGTCAACCAAATGTTGTTTGCTCTTCACGTTTTCAGCACAGTAAGTCCAGTTGGCAGCTTCCGGCAATTGGCTTTCGAGGTGCTTCATAGTCAGAGCCTTGCCACCTTTCTTCGGGTTGCCCGGACAGACATCGGCACAGTTGCCACAACCCAGACAGTCGAGAACGTCTACCTGAATACGGAATGTCATACCGTCGAATGCTTTACCTACAGCCTTCAGTTGAGTGAAGTTGGCACCCTTCTGCTCTTCAGCATCGAGTACGAACGGACGGATGGAAGCGTGAGGACAAACGTAAGCACACTTGTTACACTGGATACAGTTCTCAGCGTTCCATTCGGGAACGAATGCGGCTACACCACGTTTCTCATATTTGGCAGTGCCTTGTTCCCAAGTACCGTCTTCAATACCCTTGAATGCAGATACCGGCAATAAGTCACCGTCTTGTGCGTTGATAGGACGAACCACTTCGTTGATGAATGCAGGATCGTTGTTTTCAGCCTTGGCGTCGTCTGCCAGATTGGCCCAAGCCGGGTCAACGGTCAGTTGCTTGTATTCGCCGCCACGGTCAACTGCTGCGTAGTTCTTGTTGACAACGTCTTCACCCTTCTTGCCGTAAGACTTAACGATGAATTTCTTCATCTGTTCTACAGCCAGGTCAACCGGAATAACGCCGGTGATACGGAAGAATGCGGATTGCAGGATGGTGTTGGTACGGTTGCCCAAACCGATTTCTTGTGCAATCTGAGTAGCGTTGATATAGTAAACAGTGATATTGTTCTGTGCAAAGTACTTCTTCACCTTGTTGGGCAGGTTCTTGGCAAGCTCTTCGCCTTCCCAGATGGTGTTCAGCAAGAAAGAGCCGTTCTTACGCAAGCCGCGGGTTACGTCGTACATGTGCAGGTAAGCTTGAACGTGGCAAGCCACGAAGTTAGGCGTGTTTACCAGGTATGTAGAGCGGATAGGAGTATCACCGAAACGCAGGTGCGAGCAGGTGAAACCGCCTGATTTCTTGGAGTCGTAAGAGAAATAAGCCTGGCAGTGCTTGTCGGTATTGTCACCGATAATCTTCACAGAGTTCTTGTTGGCACCTACTGTACCGTCAGCGCCCAAACCGTAGAATTTGGCTTCGAACATGCCTTCGCCGCCCAATGCGATTTCTTCTTCCTGGGGCAGAGAAGTGAAGGTAACGTCGTCTACGATACCGATAGTGAAGTGGTTCTTCGGCATCGGCATAGCCAGGTTCTTGTAAACGGCGAGGATTTGCGCGGGAGTAGTGTCCTTGGATCCCAAACCGTAACGGCCGCCTACGATAACCGGAGCATTCTCTGCACCGTAGAAGCAGTCTTTTACGTCGAGGTACAACGGTTCGCCGTTAGCACCCGGTTCTTTCGTACGGTCCAGTACGGCAATCTTCTTGGCAGTCTTGGGAACGGCGGCAAGGAAGTGCTTGGCAGAGAACGGACGATACAAGTGAACGGCAACCAAACCAACCTTTTCGCCATTGGCAACGAGGTGGTCGATAGCTTCGCGGGCAGCTTCCGTTACAGAACCCATGGCGATGATAACGCGTTCTGCATCTTCTGCACCGTAGTAATCGAACAAACCATACTTGCGGCCTGTGATTTTGGAAATCTCGTTCATGTATTCCTCAACGATAGCCGGAACTGCTTCATAGTAGTTGTTGCAAGATTCACGGTGTTGGAAGAAGTGGTCAGGATTTTCGGCCATACCACGGGCAACCGGGTTCATTGGGTTCAATGCACGTGCGCGGAATTCAGCCAAAGCTTCCTGGTCGATAAGCGGAGCGAGGTCTTCGTTCTCCAACATTTCAATCTTCTGGATTTCGTGAGAAGTACGGAAGCCGTCGAAGAAGTTCATAAACGGAACACGGGCCTTGATGGTGGCTAGGTGGGCAACACCTGCCAAGTCCATAACTTCTTGTACAGAACCTTCGGCCAACATGGCAAAACCAGTCTGGCGTGCAGACATAACGTCCTGGTGGTCACCGAAGATACACAGTGCATGGCTTGCCAATGTACGTGCTGATACGTGGAATACACAAGGCAGGAATTCACCGGCAATCTTGTACATGTTCGGGATCATCAGCAACAGACCTTGTGAAGCTGTGTAAGTAGTAGTCAGCGCACCGGCTTGCAGAGAGCCGTGGACGGCACCTGCAGCACCACCTTCTGACTGCATTTCCTGTACCAATACTGTTTCGCCGAAGATGTTCTTGCGACCTGCGGCAGCCCATTCGTCTACGTATTCAGCCATCGTAGAAGAGGGGGTGATGGGGTAGATGGCAGCTACTTCGGAGAACATATACGAGATATGTGCAGCAGCCTGGTTACCATCACAAGTAATGAATTTCTTCTGTTTAGTCATAACTAAATTGAATTATTTATTTAAGTAAAAAAATCTCTCTCTTAATACAAGAAACCGAATAACCAGAGAGGTATTTGGTTGCCTCGGCCTATTTCTGCCTTATGCAGTACATAAGTAACTCCCGGATTATTCTTTATCTTTGTTCCTTCCGGACAAATCTTGAAAGGCATCACCTCATCTACCATGAACGAGATGTTCTTGTCGCCCTTGTTCACCTTGTGGTCCTTCCACATTGTGTTGGCAAAGAAAGTGTCCAGTACGTCTTGCTCTTCCACCTTGACGGGATAGATGGAATACATCAGATTTGAATTGTGCATCATTATCTTCGACGGCTTCTTGGGGAATTCTTCTCCCTTCGGATAGACCATATTGATGAGTCGTGCGTCTGCCAGATACTTGATGTAATTCATTACTGTGGCGCGGGAGGTCTGTATGTCGTTTGCCAGTTGGCTGACATTCGGCGCTTTCGGCCCGTCCACGGCCAACAAATATAGTAATTTCTTTATCTTCGAAAGGTATTTCAGCTCAATTTGTTTGATGAGCAGGATATCCACTTCCACCATCATGTTCATCGTCTTGAGCAGATTCTCCGAAAAGTTACGCTTTTCAAGGAAGAAAGGGTAGAAGCCGTGGTGCATATAGTCTTGTATGTAGTCCAATGGACGTACTTTGGAGAGGATGCCTTTGGCTATCTGTTCGTGGTTGCTCAGGATTTCTTCCAACGGATAGGCATGGAACTTCATGCCCGTCTGCAGGTTCAGGTATTCGCGGAAGGAGAAGCCGCGCAGGTTGTAGCTCTTCACGATGTCGCGCAACTCCATATTCTCCTCTTTCAGACGCATCACGGACGAGCCGGTGAACACGATTTTCAGGTTGGGGAAGCGGTCGTAGCACATACGCAGTTCCTTGCTCCATTCCGGGTACTTGAATACTTGGTCTATCAACAGCACTTTTCCTCCGCGGCGCTGGAATTCGGCGGCGAACTCCACGATGCCATGTCCGGAGAAGTAGAAGTTGTTCATGTTGATGAAGAGGCAGGAGCGGTCTGTGCCGAATTTCTCTTTGGCATATTGCAGCAAGAAAGTGGTCTTACCTACGCCTCTTGTGCCTTTGATACCGATAAGACGGTCATTCCAGTCTATTTCGTCCATTAGGTCGCGGCGTACGGGGGCATTGGTATGCTCTACGAGATAAGCGTGTGTACGGTAAAATGCTTCCATGCTTTAAATTCGGTTTATCGGGCGACAAATATACGGCTTTTTTATAGATTTGCAAAGTAGAGATGGCAAAATATTATATAACTTTGCACTCTCATACAAAACGTGAGTAATTGGTTAACATTTGAAAGATGAAACTTTATGTGTTCAATCCTGATGCAGATATGGCATTGGGAAATAATGAAGAAAATTATATGGCGCCCGCTACCATCCGCCGTATGGCTGAAGACTTGGCTTTGTTGCCGATTTGGTATGCCCAGCCGGGTAGTGGGGTACTGGCCTCTTCCGCCTATAATGCAGATTATCTGAAACAGATGCAACAGTTGTTCCGGCTGGATGTGCATTTGGTGACAGAGCCGGAGCTGCCCGATTATGCTGATGTGCGGGTAATGCCTTGGGGATGGAACCCCGCTATCCGTAAACGGATGTTGAAAGGCGGTGTTCTGGAAAAAAATCTTCCTACGCCGGATGCTTTGGATAAATATCGTATGAAGGCTGCCCGTAGTAACGCTTTGGCTTTTCGCGCACTTTTCTATTTCAATAAAATAGATTATACTTGTGGTGACGGTTGTTGCTTGGTGGAGGCTGATGGTAGAATGACGGATATCTCTCCGGATATTGTTGATCGTTACAAGGAGGGATGTGTGTTCAAATCACTTTGGTCGGGAAGTGGAAAGGGATTGTGTTGGTGCCGTCATGGCTTTACGAAAAATGTTTCCGATTGGTGTAGTAGGGCGCTGAAAGAAAATAGAGGTTTTGTGATGGAGCCTATATTTGATAAGGTGGAAGACTTTGCCATGGAATTTTATTCGGATGGTCGGGGAAAGCTTCTTTTTGTCGGCTATTCCCGTTTTGTTACGGATGACAAAGGGGCATATCGTGGTAATATCCTTACTTCGGATGAGCAAGTGGAGGAATGGATTCAGCAATATGTACCCTTTGAAGCATTTGTACGCATACGCAATATGATGCAGAAAGCATTGGAAACGAGTTATGCTACATCTTATATGGGTTTCTTGGGTGTGGACATGATGGTCTGCCGTCAGAAGGAAGGGCATCCGTATGCCATCAACCCCCATGTCGAAATAAATCTACGGATGAATATGGGAATCGTTTCCCATGTGCTTAGTGATCATTTCATTGTCCCCGGTGGGGAGGGACGTTTCTCCATTGATTGTTTTCCGACCCATGAAGCTTTGATGGAGCGGCATGAGCAGGATATGCAAAGCTATCCGCTGGTGGTGAAGGACGGCAGGGTTGTTTCCGGCTATCTGCCTCTGGTACCGGTCACTCCGAAGAGCCGTTACCGGGCTTTTGTCTGTGTCACTGCTGCTGAATAGCTTCGCTTTCGTTTCCGCAACGGTCTATGGCTGTCACGGCAAAATATTTTCGGGCAGTCCACGGGCGGATGGGGGCATAGGTATATTCCGTGCCTTGTACTCGTTGTGCCAGGATATTCTCCGGATTGGAGGTATCTACGGGATAGGTGTCCGAACCGTAGATTACATACATCGGAGCATTCCGCTTGTCATTGTCCGTGGCGGGTTGCCAGCTTAGTTTCCAATAGCCGTTTTCCGGTGTTTCCACCGTGAGTCCGGAGGGAGGTGTAGGAGCTACATTGTCTATCCACGGCATGGCGGGTTGCAGGGCCGGGGCGGTATAGAAGTCTTCTTCCAGCGCATCATAAAGCCCTTGCGTATTGTCCATCAGATACTTCACGCGGTAGTGTGCCTCGCCCGCCAGACCGTGGGCGCGGATAAAGTGCATCTGCCGTTCAATCTCGTCCAGCGTCCAGTTCCCTTCGCTGGGGTCGAGGAAGTAGATGCCCAGACCGGGAATGATTTGGCGTCCGTTACTTTGTTCCTGCCAGTCGAGGGCAAAGGGATAGAAATGATTGCCACGGAAATAGAGCATCGGATAAATCTGGTCCTGGATGCCCTCGCCCAGCCAACCCTGCACGTCTTGATAGACGGTGTGGAAGGCATTCCAGCCACGGGAGGGGTAGCGGGAAGTGTCTTTGTATTTTCCTACCGGGCAGGTGCTGACCTTTACCCAGGGTTTCATGGCTTTTACACCTTTATATATATAGCGTACTATTTCCGTCAGGTTGTCTCTGCGCCATTGGGCAAGGCTGCGTCCTTTGCTGTATTTGCGGTAGTCGTAGCTGTCGGGAAAACGGGGGGCGTTTTCCGGATAGCGCAGGTAGTCGAAGTGTATCCCGTCTACATCGTAGCGTTCCACCACTTCGCGGACAAGGCTCATCAGGTACTCTTTGGTTTGCGGATGTCCGGGATTCAGGAAGTATTCGCGTTTGTAGGGTACGCAGATGGCGCGTTTCTTTTTGGTGACGGACTCTTTACCGAGGGCGGCTACATGCTTGCGGTTGCCCAGAGGGATGGTCACCATCCAGGCATGGCACTCCATACCGCGCTTGTGGCATTCGGCTATGGCAAAAGCCAGCGGATCGTAGCCGGGGTCGCCGCCCACCTTTCCGGTCAGTATGGAGTTGTAGGGCTCGATGGCTGATTTGTAGAGGACATCTCCCCGTGTACGGGTCTGGAACAGTACTGTGTTGAAATTGGCGGCTTTCAGTCTGTCCAATATTTCAATCAGTTCGGCCTGTTGCTTGCGGATGCCTTCGGGCGAAGTGGTGCGTGTCTGCGGCCAGTCCAGGCCATAGACGGCAGTTATCCAGGCGGCACGCACTTCATGCTTGGGCGGTTGCGCAGCCAGTGGCAGCAAGACGGCCATATATAGTAAAATGGAAATAATTCGTTTCATTTTTCTCTTTTCTTCTTTATTTCTGTCATATTTCTCGGCGAAGATAAGCAAAACACCCGATTATTTTGTGCTGTTTACTTGGAAACTGTTACATTTGCATACATTAAAGATATTAACACGCCATGATTACATTTACGCTTTGCCTGCTGGCGTTGATAGCCGGCTATTTTATCTACGGACGCTTCATAGAACGCGTCTTTGGTCCCGATGACCGCAAAACACCCGCCCTTACCAAAGCCGATGGTGTGGATTACATTCCACTGCCTACTTGGAAAATCTTTATGATACAGTTTCTCAATATTGCCGGGTTGGGACCTATCTTCGGTGCCATCATGGGAGCTAAGTTCGGTACGGCATCCTATCTGTGGATTGTACTTGGCAGTATCTTTGCCGGTGCAGTGCACGACTATCTTGCCGGTATGCTCTCCTTGCGGCATGACGGGGAAAGCCTGCCGGAAATCATCGGACGCTATCTGGGGCTGACCACCAAGCAGGTGATGCGCGGCTTTACCGTCATCCTGATGATATTGGTGGGAGCTGTCTTTGTGGCAGGGCCGGCCGGACTGCTTGCCAAGTTGACCCCCGACAGCTTGGATACCACCTTCTGGATTATTGTTGTTTTCGCTTATTATATCTTTGCCACTTTGCTGCCGGTAGATAAGATTATCGGTAAGATATACCCACTGTTCGCCGTTGCCCTGCTGTTCATGGCGGTCGGTATTCTGGTAATGCTTTACGTCAACCATCCTGTATTGCCGGAGATATGGGACGGATTGCAGAACACGCATCCCGATGCGGTTGCATTGCCCATCTTCCCCATCATGTTCGTCAGCATTGCCTGCGGTGCCATCAGTGGCTTCCATGCCACGCAGAGTCCGCTGATGGCACGTTGCATGACAAGCGAGCGCCACGGACGCCCCGTTTTCTATGGGGCAATGATAACCGAAGGCATTGTAGCTCTGATATGGGCTGCCGCCGCCACTTATTTCTTCCACGAGAACGGGATGGGGGAGACGAATGCCTCTATCATTGTAGACGCCATTACAAAAGACTGGCTGGGTGCGGTAGGTGGCGTATTGGCCATTCTGGGTGTTATTGCCGCGCCTATTACCAGTGGCGACACGGCTTTCCGTTCAGCGCGCCTCATTGTGGCGGATTTCTTGGGAATGGAACAAAAATCCATGCGTCGCCGTTTATATATATGCATCCCGATGTTCCTGGTAGCCATTAGCTTGTTGCTTTACAGCCTGCGGGACAAGGATGGATTTGATATGATTTGGCGTTATTTTGCCTGGGCCAATCAGACTCTGTCCGTCTTTACGTTGTGGGCCATTACGGTCTATCTGGTACGCGAGAAGAAAGGACGTTATTATTACGTCACCTATTTCCCGGCATTATTCATGACGGCTGTGTGTACCACTTACATCTGCATTGCTCCCGAAGGTTTCGGGCTCGGTCCGAATTATGCGCTGGGCATAGCCTTGATAGCTGTTGTGCTGGCTGCTATTTGGTTTAATATTTGGTATTTTAAGACGACTAAAAAACTTTGGTAATGAAGAAAATCAAGAAATCTACCGGGCTCACGTTGGCCCTGCTTATTTACGTTTCTGCTACTGCCGCTTATTTCCTTCCCCGCAATACGGAAATCAGCGATACTGAGAAGTATGTCACCGTAGCTGCTTCGTACCTCATTGTATTTGTGCTGTGGCTGGTGCTTCGCAAGAAGGAGGCGCTGCAACGCAAGCGATTCGAAGAAGACAATAAACAACATTGATTATTTACTCAAAAAACAGAACAAGATGAAAAAACTGGCATTATTCGTTTGCTTGCTTGTTGTCACAGTGGCAGCTCAGGCACAGTTTGAAAAAGGTAAGTGGATTTTGAACCCGTCCATCACCGGTTTGGAATTTTCTCATGACACGGGAACCGACAAGACAAGTTTTGGCCTTGAAGCCAAGGGAGGTGCTTTCCTGCTCGACAACATCGCCTTGCTGGTGCATGCCGGGGCTGCTTGGAATACCGGAGGGTCTGACCTCGATGTCTATACGCTGGGTGTAGGTGGACGTTATTATTTCGACAAGATTGGCGTGTATCTGGGTGCCGATGTCAATGTGGACCGTTGGGATTGGGGACATGATTTGGATGATACCAAGTTCTCTTTCGGTCTGGAAGCCGGTTATGCGTTCTTCCTGACCCGCACGGTGACCATCGAACCTGCAGCTTACTGGAACGTCAATAGCGACCGTTCTAAATTCGGTCTGAAGGTAGGTTTCGGATTCTATTTCTAATCTTATTTTCCTGCTACTGCAAGTTTTTTTGCAGTGCCGCTGTAAATGTGTTGCAGTGGCACTGCATAAATGTTTGCAGCAGCTCTGCAACTAATGTACAGTGGCACTGTAATAGGTTTGCAGCAGTACTGCAAAAGATATGCAGTGGTTTTGCAGTAACGTTTTGCTTAGAGCAATGCTGCATATTTTCTAACTTGTTTCAAGCGCTCCATGAGTGTTTGGTCACTTTCAGCCAATTGCATGTTATAGTCTAGCTGCATTCGCATCAGCAAGCTGGCACTGATTCCCAAGGCTGCTTCAAAGAGCAATGCTGTAGATGTTGTGAGGGGACGTCGACAGTTCAAGATGTCGTTTAGTACCTTATATGAGATGCCGGTTTGTGCAGCAAGCTTAGTTTGGGGTAATTTTCTATTTTCCACCTCTTCTTTGAGTAATTCACCCGGATGTATAGGGCGTTGGCATTTATAATTTCCCATATTCATAATCATTTATAAATTCCAGGATATTACATATTGTCACTACGGTTTCAGATGTACTCTGCTTTACTGTGAATTCTATGCGGTATTGGTCATTTACTCTAATGGAAGAAATACCTGCTTTATCTCCTTTCAATACTTCGTAATGAAACGACCGAATGGCGTAAAGCTCTTCGATATTTTGAACGTATTCCAAGGTCTTTATGCGCAACTGATATCGTTTCACCATTTGAGGCTGAAAGCGATATTTCTTATCCTTTGTTTTTCCTTCCTCATATAGTTGTTGCAAGTATTCCTTATCAAAGTGTATTTCCATTGTTTTTAGATTGTTTTCATTGTGCAAAGGTAATGTATATCTCCAATATTCCACTATAAAAGTGGATATTTGTTGGTTGCCTGGATAACGTGAAACTTTTTATATGTTAATGAAAGTAGAGGCTGGTTTTGAACATTATAGCAAAAATCCTTATATTTATACTCGAAGTATGAATCCTAAAAGCAAAATGCCATGAATAGAGTTTGTATTACCTTATTGCTTTGCTGCTTGTCATCTTGCCGAATGAATAAGACGGAACGCATGGAAATGTCTGAAGATTCCATAGATACAGTAAGGATAGACCAAGGGGTGGGAAAAAAAACAGTGAGCGATAGCCTCAAGATAGGGATTGCGGATGATGGTGACTACTTGCAAAGACAATTGCTTGCCATTCACGAAGAACTGAGAAAAAGATTGAATAATACACCATATACACACATTCAGAGGAATGTGACCGGATATGGGGTGGGGTTGCATTGCATCGATATAGATTTGATGGTGAATACTCCCGAGCGGCAGAAAGAGTTCCGGGAGAAGATAATGGACTCCCCCGTTTTCTGTTTTCATGGTGTAGAAGTCCCCGTCATCAACGAGAGAGTAGGCAGGAACCATATTCGTGGCATCTATATCCGTCCCGAATATCCGGTCTTTTCAACGAAAGCTCTCCATGCGACATTCATCCTCAGCAATCACAGCGGCGGAGATTTGATCTGCGGCGAGCATTACTACTTGACGTTCGAAGACGAAAAAGGTACTTGGCGGGAATTGCCGATAAACGCTGCCTTTTGGGACATCGCCTATGTGCTGCGAGATGGGGAGGAAAGGGTTATGAAAGCCTCCCTTTATCCGGATGTGCATCCCAACAAGCCGGGACGCTACCGTTACTTTTATGAGATAACCATCAGGAGGAAACCTGTCTTGATGATGGCTGAGTTCAGACTGACGGACAATGAGGAAGAATGGAGAACGGCGGAAAAGACATCTCTTTCCCCTTATGTTTCGGATGCAGGGAAGGGCGGGAGCCCACAATTGATAACGGAAGAGCCAATGGAAGAACCGGTCTATAAAGTAATGGAAGTGATGCCCGAGTTTCCGGGAGGTATGAAAGCCTTAATGGATTTTATTCAAAAGAATATCCGTTATCCGGAAGAAGCCCGTAAGAATGGCATTCAAGGAAGAGTTGCTGTCAGCGTGGTGATTGACGAGAATGGTCGTGTGACGGACCCCGTTATTATGCGCAGCAGGTATCCTGCCTTGGATGAGGAAGCATTACGGATTGTAGGATTGATGCCACAATGGAAACCGGGGATGCAGCAGGGTAAAGCCGTGAAGGTGGAATTTACTTTTCCGGTTACTTTTAAATTGGAGTAGTAGCACCGGTAAGATTAAGCACAAAGACACGGAGGCATAGAGTTTTATTCTTTTTCCTTGAATTTAATATCTCTGTGTCTCCGTGCCTCTGTGTTCTATTTAAGGAAGCGAGGGGTGTAATTTCTCTTGCAAGAATTGTCCCGTATAACTTGCCGCACACTTCGCCACTTCCTCCGGTGTACCGGTAGCTACGATGTTTCCTCCTTTGTCCCCTCCTTCGGGCCCCAGGTCTATCACATGGTCCGCACACTTCACCACATCCAGATTATGTTCGATGATGACAATGCTGTGCCCGCGGCGTATCAGGGCATCGAAGGCTTCGAGCAGTTTCTTGATGTCATGGAAGTGTAGTCCGGTGGTCGGTTCATCGAAGATGAACATGGTCGGGTCTGCTTTCTCCTGGCTGAGGTAGAAGGCGAGTTTCACGCGCTGGTTCTCTCCACCGGAGAGGGTGGAGGAGGCTTGCCCCAGTTTGATATATCCCAAACCTACATCCTGCAAGGGTTGCAGCTTCTTCACAATCTTTTTCTGTCCGTGTTGCGTAAAGAATTCGATGGCTTGGTTTACGGTCATCTCCAATACGTCGTAGATATTCATGTCGTGGAACTTCACTTCCAGCGTGTCCGCCTTGAAGCGTTTGCCGTGGCAGGATTCGCATTCCAGTACAAGGTCTGCCATGAATTGCATCTCCACCGTGATGGTGCCTTCACCCTTGCATTCCTCGCAACGGCCGCCTTCGCTGTTGAAGCTGAAGTATCCGGCACTGTATCCCATCTGCTTGGCAAGCGGTTGGTCTGCCCATAGTTTACGGATTTCATCGTAGGCCTTGATGTAGGTCACGGGGTTACTTCTCGATGACTTCCCGATAGGATTCTGGTCAACAAACTCTACATTGCGCAGGTTCTGCAAGTCTCCTCCAATGGAAGTGAACTCGCCCGGACGTTCGTTGCATTCATCCAACTCCCGTTTCAAGGCGCGGTAGAAGATGTCGCGTACCAGCGTACTCTTGCCCGAACCGCTGACACCGGTGACTACGGTCATTACATTCAGCGGGAACCGTGCCTCTACACCCTTCAGGTTGTTTTCGCGGGCCCCCTTTATTTCTATATAGTTGTTCCACGGGCGGCGGTGTTCCGGCAGTGGGATTGTCTCTTCCCCCAGCAGATAGCGCACGGTATAACTGTCACTGTTTTTCTGAAGGTCTTTCATGTCTCCCTGATAGACCACCTCTCCTCCCAAGCGGCCTGCCCGGGGACCGATGTCGATGATATAGTCGGCAGCGCGGATAATCTCTTCGTCGTGTTCCACTACCACTACCGTATTGCCCAACTGTTGCAGCTGGCGGAGCACGTGTATCAGTTTGTCCGTATCGCGGCTATGCAGGCCGATGCTCGGTTCGTCAAGAATATACAGGCTGCCCACTAAGCTGCTACCCAGTGAAGTGGCAAGGTTGATTCGCTGGCTTTCACCGCCGGAGAGCGAGTTGCTGAGGCGGTTCAGCGTGAGGTATCCCAGACCGACATCCAATAGGAACTGGATGCGGCTGTTGATTTCTGTCAGGATGCGGCGGGCTATGTCGGCGTCATGCGGGTCCAGTTGCAGGTTGTCGAAGAAGAGCTTCAACTCAGTGATGGGCAAATCTACCAGTTCGGAGATGTTGCGTCCTCCCACGCGTACGTAGTTTGCTTCGGGCTTCAGGCGGGTGCCGTGGCATTTGGGGCAGAGCGTCTTTCCGCGGTAGCGTGCCAGCATCACACGGTATTGTATCTTGTACTGATTTTCCTGCACCATCTTGAAGAAGGCGTTGATGCCCTCAAAGTAGGGTGTCCCTTCCCACAGCATCCGGCGTTGCTCGTCGGTCAGTTCATAATAGGGAGTGAAGATGGGGAAGCCGGCTTTCTCGGCTCCGTGTATCACCATATCCCTCCATTCGCCCATCTTTTCGCCCCGCCAGCATACAACGGCTCCATCATAGACGGACAAGGAGCGGTCGGGTATCACGAGATGCTCGTCGATGCCGATGACTTTCCCGAATCCCTCGCATACGGGGCATGCACCGATGGGAGAGTTGAAGGAGAACATCTGGTCGTTCGGTTCTTCGAAGGTGATGCCGTCTGCCTCGAACTTGGTGCTGAAACGATAGAGGCAGGTACTCCCGTCGGGCTGGTAGAAACGCAGCAGGCAGGCACCGTCTCCTTCATACATGGCTGTTTCGGCCGAGTCGGTGAGGCGGCTGACGGAATCCTTTTCTGAAGAGGCTGTCATACGGTCAATCAACAGAAAAACTGTGTCTCCGGCTTTCGGCTTGTATTCGTCGATGCGCATCATTTCACCGTTCACTTCCAGACGGGTGAAACCTTGCTTCATGTCTATCTCCAGTTGTTGTTGCAGCGTGCGGTCTTCGCGCAGCAATATCGGGGCGAGCACGGTATACTTGGTTCCTTCCGGATATTCCAGCATGCACTTCACGATATCTTCTGCCGAGTGTTTCTTCACTTCTTGTCCGCTGACCGGGCTGAAGGTCTTACCGACACGTGCGTAGAGCAACCGCAGATATTCGTATATTTCAGTGGAGGTACCCACGGTGGACCGTGGGTTACGGCTGCTTACTTTCTGCTCAATGGCAATGGCAGGTGGAATCCCTTTGATGAAATCGCATTCAGGCTTGCTCATACGTCCCAAAAACTGGCGGGCATAACTGCTCAAGCTCTCCACGTAGCGGCGCTGCCCCTCGGCATATAATGTATCGAAAGCAAGTGAGGATTTTCCGGAACCGGACAGTCCGGTGATGACTACGAGTTTGTTACGGGGAATCTCTACGTCAATGTTCTTGAGGTTATTGACACGGGCTCCCTTTATGATAATCGATGTATTTTCTGCCATATAAAAGTCACTTATGTGATTTAGGATTTGCAAAGATAATGCAAACCGGGGTAGAATAAAACGAACCTGCTGGAAAAATCGTATCAGATAGGCAAGGTTAAGATTTGTTATACTTTAGGATGACTGCTAATTTACATTAAATAAAAGCACTAAATTCGCATCCGACTCCTTTTAATGTCCGAACATGGTAAAGCGTAATATAAAATGGCTTCTTGTTGTGCTGGTGTTAGGTTTATGCCCCTCAATCCTGCATGCCGAAGACCCTTATGGAGAGATGAAAGCTCTGGCAGATAGTGCGCAGAAAGTGTTGGGACAAGACCGATTGCCTTCCATCAATGCCCGGTGGATAAAACTTGCCCGCGAACTGAACGATACGGTACAGATTAGTGATGCCCATAACAACTTGATTTCTCATTATTATCAGTTGGGGGACATTGACCAATTGAAAGCCGCAACCTATGAATATATGGACTGGTGCCGGAAATACCAACGGATACGAGACCGGTATATGGCGTGGCGGCAGTACATTCAGCGTATGACGGAGAAAGGTATGCAGGAGGAGGCGATGGCTGAAACCGTCAGGCTCCATCAGGATGCCGAGCAAGCCCGGGACAAATACGGATTGGCATGTGGCGAAATGTGCATCGGGTATAACCATCGGGTCTTTGGAAACAACGTAAAACTGTGTATAGAGAATTACAACAATGCACTGAAACTTTTCGAGGAAGGCAGCTATTATCGTGACGCATACGTGGTGTTGCTTAATATTATCCAGACTTATCTTTCACGCAGTGAGTATGCAGAAGCCGGCGAGTATCTGAGTAAATTGTCGCAACTGGAGGACAAACTGGACCGTAAACAAGTCAGCATAGCCCCTTCCCTGCACCTGCGTTTCTGTGAATTCAGGGTTATAGGCTTATTGGCCAATGAAGGTAGAAAGGCTACTGAGCCTTATATTGAGGAGACCGACCGCTTCTACCGTCAACATCCGGAGAGCTCGACGCCCGAAGCATGGTTTGGCTATAAGATAATGTGTTGCCGTATCCTCGGTGATTTGAAAGGTAACATTGCTTACGTGGATTCACTCATGGATTATCAGCATTCACTGGGGCTTTGCTATCCTTATAACCATTATATGAAAGGAGAACTGCAGGAACAGTTGGGCGATTATCGTGCGGCTTGCCGCAGTTATGCCAGATATGCCGCCGTGAGTGACTCCGTGCGTACGGCAGAAATGGATGACAAGCTAAGCAAATATACGGCACAGTTTGAGGTGGACCGGTTGAAGATGGAGAAGCTGGAGCTGAGTGCCAGATTGAACAAGGAACGACTGATGATAGCCTTGGCCGTTGGCGGACTGGTATTGTTGCTTTTGCTGCTCATTACTTATCTGTATATCCGCACCCTCTCCATGAACCGCAAGTTGGAAGCTGCACGCAGGGCGGTGGAAAAAATGAGCCAGGTCAAAAGTTCCTTTATACAGCATATCACCCATGAAATCCGTACTCCGTTGAATTCCATCGTCGGCTTTTCTACCTTGCTGGCTCAAGAGAAACTGGATGATGTGGAGAAACGCGAGTATGTTGAACAAGTGGAGGGCAACAATACATATCTGTTGAGTCTGATGGAGAACATACTCAATATTGCGGATATGGATTCGCGAGTGTGGGAGATGCCGCGGGAGGAGATAGAAGTGGATGCGTGTTGCAAGGAATGTATTGAGGGCTTCCGTCCGGAACTGAAGCCGGGAGTTGAACTGGAATATGTGCCTGCTTCCGGCATTATGGCCTTTTATGCAGCCCGGCAATGGCTGAAAATGGTGCTGGTGTCTTTGTTGGATAATGCGGTGAAGTTTACGGAAGAAGGTCATATACGCGTTTCCTGCGAGGAAGATAAGTCCCGACATGTATTGCGCTTCGTGATAGAGGATACCGGTATAGGCATCAGGCCGGACGAATCGGACCGTATTTTCGAACGTTTTTATAAAGTGGACACGTTTACCAAAGGGTCCGGATTGGGGCTTGCCATAGCCAATGAGATAATGGAGTTGGTGGGAGGCCGGATTTATCTGGATGACACCTATTGCGGAGGATGCCGCTTTATTGTGGAATGGCCGATGAAGGACAAACCTTAATTATAAACTATTTTAAGTATTAAAAAGCTGTAATTAGAGAATGAGAGTAAAATCCCTTTTATGTGTATTCTTCTTGCTGCTAATGGCGGGAGGAGTATTTGCGCAAGTGCAGACCGGGTCTGCCTATCCTAAACGTGAATTTCGTGCAGCATGGATACAGTCAGTAAACGGACAGTTCCGTGGAATGCCGACCGAAAAACTGAAGCAGAATCTGATCGGGCAGTTGAATTCCTTGCAGAAGGCGGGAATCAACGCCATAATTTTCCAGGTACGTCCCGAAGCGGATGCTCTGTATGCTTCCAGACTGGAACCGTGGAGTCGTTTCCTTACCGGAGTGCAGGGTAAAGAGCCCGAACCCTATTGGGACCCTATGCAGTTTATGATTGATGAATGCCATAAGCGTGGTATGGAGTTTCATGCATGGATTAATCCGTATCGCACGAAGACGACCTTGAAGAGTGAGTTGGCTCCCAATCATGTGTACAATATCCATCCGGAATGGTTTGTCACTTATGGCGACCAGTTGTATTTTGACCCGGCACTGCCTGAGAGCCGCCGGCACATCTGCATGGTGGTGAGCGACATCGTTTCCCGCTATGATGTGGATGCCATTCATATGGACGATTACTTTTATCCTTATCCCATTAAGGGAAAGGATTTCCCTGACGATGCAAGTTTTGCACGTTTTGGCGGAGGTTTCAGCAATAAAGGAGACTGGCGCCGGAGCAACGTGAATGTGCTGATTAAGAAACTGCATGAAACAATTCGTGAAATCAAGCCGTGGGTGAAGTTCGGGGTTTCTCCGTTTGGCATTTACCGGAATGAAAGCAGTGACCCGCTTGGCAGTAAGACCAAAGGCCTGCAAAACTACGATGACCTTTATGCGGACGTGTTGCTGTGGGCCCGTGAAGGTTGGATAGACTATAATATTCCGCAGATTTATTGGCATATAGGACATCCGGTTGCCGACTATGAGACACTGGTGAAGTGGTGGGCCAGGAATACGGAAAACCGCCCCTTGTTTATCGGCCAGTCCGTGATGAACACCGTGCAGAATGCCGACCCCAAGAACCCGTCGATAAATCAGCTTCCTCGCAAAATGGCCTTGCAACGGGCCTATCAGACCATCGGTGGCAGTTGCCAGTGGCCTGCCAGTGCGGTTGTAGAGAATGCAGGCAAGTATCGCGATGCCCTGATTGCCGAATATCATAAGTATCCGGCGCTACCTCCCGTTTTCGATTTCATGGATAACGAAGCCCCGGCAAAGGTACGTAAGATGAAACCGGTGTGGACGGAAGACGGATATATTCTTTTCTGGACAGCTCCCAAGTATAAAGAGGAAATGAACCGTGCCGTCCAATATGTGGTCTATCGCTTTAATGACAAAGAGAAAGTGAATATAGATGACCCTTCCCATATTGTAGCCATCACGCGCGATAATTTCTATAAACTTCCTTACGAAGACGGAAAGACAAAGTACCGCTATGTGGTGACAGCCTTGGACCGTCTGCATAATGAATCGAAATCCGTTGGAAAGAAGATTAAACTTTAAAAATTAGGGATTAAGGATTAGGGATTAATCATTAACGTTTAATCCTTAATCCCTAATAAAGTATCAATCCTGCTATTCCACAAGCTACAATCATTCCTATCGGGTTCAGTTTATATTTCTTTGTGCCTATAAATGCCACGAGGAAGATGAGGCAGCTGATGACGAAGGAATATATGTCTTCTTTGGGAGAACTGAAGTTTTCCGAATTCATCAATACCAGCGCGGCTGAGGCCAGCAGACCGACCACTGCCGGGCGGAGCCCACTGAATACCGCTTCCACGGAAGGATGTTTCTGGTATTTCAGAAAGAATTTGCTGATGGTCAGCATCAGTAGGAAAGAAGGAAGCACCACGGCAAACGTAGCAATAATAGAACCTAAAATACCATAGCTTGTACCGTAGCAATCAGCTATCGTAGTATAACCCACATAAGTTGCCGAATTGATTCCTATCGGACCGGGTGTCATCTGGCTGATTGCCACAATATCAGTAAATTCCTGCGCTGTAAGCCAACCGTAACGGGTAACTACTTCACCTTGTATCATAGACAACATGGCATATCCGCCACCAAAGCCGAAAAGCCCAATCTTAAAGAATGTATAGAATAACTGTAAGAAAACCATGATTAGTAATTAATGATAAATGGTTAGTGATTAATGATTAATGTTGCTATCCTTTTTAATTTTTAATTCTTTAATTTTTAATTCTTCGGACGTTGAAAACGTCCGAAGCAGTATCCTCCTACACCTGCCGCAATGATAATCCAGATGGGAGAGAAGCCCAACAGCCAGATGAGCAGTGCTGAAACCACCGGTATCCATATGTTGTATCGGTTTATCCGGGCCGATTTAGCCATGCTGAATGTAGGGGCTGCAATCAATGCAACCACTGCCGGGCGAATACCTTTGAATATACGTTCCACAATGATGTTGTCCTTGAAGTTGTGAAAGAACAACGCTATGGCGAGGATGATGAGAAACGAAGGAAGTATGGTTCCCAATGCAGTGATTATGCTCCCTCGTATTCCCCGTAGCCGGTACCCTATAAAAATGGATATATTGACGGCAAGGATGCCCGGAGCGGACTGTGATATAGCAAGCAGGTCAATGAAATCTTCTTTGGCTATCCAGTTTCGTTTGGTTACGATTTCGTTTTCTATCAGCGGTACCATAGCATAACCGCCGCCGATGGTAAAGGCTCCTATCTTAAAGAAAATGGAGAATGCTTCAAGATATATATTCATATTCAAAATGTTGTAATTTACTTTATTTCTTTATCATCTTTCCCTTCCTTCCCTCTCTTGGCATACTGGCTTGGGCTCATATTGAAATGTTTCTTGAATACTTCACGGAAATATTTCGCATCACTGAAACCGGTCAGCTCTGAAATCTCGGTGATGGTATGCTTTTGTTCTTTCAGAAGTTGGGCAGCATGTTTCAGTCGAATCAGCCGGATGTAGTCAGCCGGAGCTTGGTCGGTCAGTGCCTTTATCTTATTGTAGAAGCTGGTCCTACTCATATTCAGCAGGTTGCAGAGCACGTCGACGTTGAAGCTTGGGTTGTCCATATTGTCTTCGACGCTCTTTTTGACGGTTGCAATGAATTTCCAGTCCAAGTCGTTGGAGCAGTTGATGCAATCCGTATTGTTCTTCTCGTCGTTCAGGTCCAGGCTGGCATATTTGTGGCGTAACAGTGCCCGGTTAGTCAGCAGGTTGGCAATGTTTGCCCGCAATATACCGATATTGAAGGGTTTCACAATATATTCATCCGCTCCGCTTTGCAGTCCCTCGATGATATTCTTGTCGGTATTCAGTGCTGTGAGCAGGATGATGGGGATATGTGATGTCTCGATGTCGTTCTTCAGGATATGACACAATTCGTCTCCTCTCATTTCCGGCATCATAATGTCTGAAATGACGAGGTTGGGCATATACTCCTTGACAATGGTCAGTGCTTCTTTTCCATTGGAGCATACTTGTATGTTGTATTGTTCAGACAATGTTCTGCGCAGATATTCCCTTAATTCGTCATTGTCCTCTACAATAAGAATTTTCTGGTGGTTACTGTTGTTTTGTGACTGTTGCTGCGTCTTGTCGTAGATTCCACTGGAAGCAGGGGATGATGTAGTAGAGGCATTGATAGGCACTCCGGAAGCCGAATAAACAATCCGTTCGTTTTTGGGTTGAGGGCGTTGGATTGCTTTGCGGAAATGCTTGTTCCCTTTGGGGAACGTGATTTTGATGCAAGAGCCTTTCCCTTCCATGCTGCTGAAGTTGAGCTTTCCTTTATGTAAGTGTACAAGTTTCCCTACCAGAAGTAGTCCGATGCCGCTGCCGGTAACTTTGGAATTGATAGCATTACTGCCACGGAAATGCATCTTGAACAGCTTTTTCTGTTCTGAAGCCGGAATTCCGATACCGGTATCTTTCACCTCAATACTCCAGGTATCTTCTGTCTCGGAAGTAAAGACATGTACATTGCCGCCGTCCGGTGTATATTTCAGTGCGTTGGATATGATATTTTTCAAAATGGAATCCATCTTGTCCTTATCTAACCATACGTTCAGATAACGGAAGCTGCTTTCGTAGGTCAGGTTGATGTGTTTTATGTTTGCGTATGAACGGAAAGCATCGATCGTCTCTTCCATATATGTGCTCAGTTCGTATTCGGATACGTATAGACTTCCGGAATAGGTGTCTGCGCGCTCGAAATTAATAAGGTTGGTGGTCAGGCGCAACAAGGCATTTACGTTTCGCAGGGCTGTATTGATGTTGCTCTGTCCGCTGGAAGTCAGTTGCTCGCGTTCGGTGATTTCTTCCAAGGGTGCTTTGATGAGCGTCAGTGGAGTACGTATATCATGCGCCGTATTGACGAAGAAGCGTATTTTCTCATCGGATTCTTTCCGCTGTTTTCTCAAGACTATTATTCGCAGAGTGATGCTTGCAATGGATATGATAATTACTGCATAGAGTATCAGCGCCCAGAAACTGAGCCAGAGGGGTTGCTCGATAATGATGTCCATACTGCGTTCCTCCAGGACAATACGACGGTCTTCGTTGGAGATGGCACGTACGCGGAGGGTATAGTTGCCCGGACTCAGGTTGGTAAAACGGATGACGTTTTCCTCTCCCGGACGGCTCCAACCCTCATAGAAGCCTTCCAGTTTCCAGGAGTACAGAATTAGGGAAGGATAGTCATAGTTGATGTCTGAGACCTGCAATGAGAAGATGTTCTGATTGTACTTCAAACGCAAGGTTTTTGTCTCGTCAATATCCAGAATAAGTGGAGAACCTTCATCCTTGGGATAAACGGTCTGATAGAATACCCGCAGGTCACTGAATACCATTTTGAACTTATAGTCGCGAGGCAGGATCATGTCTTTGTTGAATTCTATGGCTCCATCCGTACTGCCGAAAATGAAATTGCCGTTTTTCCTCAAGGTGCCTGAGGCTGCGTTGAAATGGTCAGACTTCAGTCCTTGTTCTTTGGTCCAGTTATGGAATGTCTCTTCGACAGGATAGAAGGTGGACAGACCGTGTTCTGTACTCAGAAAGATATTTCCTTTACCATCAGACAATAGTGTATAGATATTATTGGAAATCAAGGCGCAGTTGTCTCTATGATAATGTCTGAATGTGTTTTTGGTCGTATCATATACCAGTAAACCGGCATTGTTGGTACCGATATACAGCATTCCGTCGGAAGCTTGGCATAGGGAGTAGATGTAGTAGGATTCTACCGGCATCTGGATATAGGTATACTTACCGGTTGCTTTTTCCAACAGGTACAAGCCGGTGGAAGTGCCTATCCACATATGTGTGGAGTCTTTCTCTATGATGGCAGTGATACCATTCAAGCCCGGGAAATGGCGTATATTTTTTCTGGAATAATCTATTTCTTTTAAGTTATAATACCCTCCGGACCAGATGTTTCCTGAAGAATCTTTCATAATGGAACGGATATACTTGTCCGGCCGGATATTCAGATTACTGAATAAAGACGGAGTAAAGAACTCTGTGGACAGTAGTTTCTTGTTGATCTGGTAGATGCCGGAACTATATCCTCCGACCCAGATGATGCCGGGCTCCACTTCGCACAATGAGATGAAGATATGGTTTTTACTATGGCTTGCGGTGTCGAAACTGCTGAGAAAAGAATGCCATTGTTTCGTCTTGCTATAATAAAGGCTGATGCCATTATTGGTGGCAAACCATAAATCGCCGTCATGGTCTTCAATGATGGCATTTACCTGGTCATTGATGAGTGACTGTTTATTGCCGATAGAGTGTTTTATCCATTGATAATCGGCATATCGGTTGTTGCGTACAGTTATACCAATGGGATAATTAGCCATCCAGATGCGTTGTTCACTGTCAATGTAGATATCATTGATGGTATTTCCGTTCATTGAGTTGTACCGGTTATAGTCAGCAACAATGTATGGTATAGATTCATAGGTATCGGTATTCATTTTGTAGACACCGGCCCCGTCTGTAGCTATGAGGATTTCATTGTTATTGTAGGCACGGATACAGTTAATGCTAACGTCCATCAGTCCGGATGGGATATGCATGACTTTGTGCTCATTCAGGTCATAGGTAAATATTCCCCGTTGGAAAGTACCGATAAAAACCTTGTGAGACGGTTTATGATAGTATAGTTCGTTGATTTGTATCTTCAAGGTGTCCAATTGGTTGCAGGGACTGAGGGTGAGGGTGTTGTTGGCCAGCTCAGCATAATGTATGCCGATGTCGGTCCCGATGAAGAAGTGGGTCGAATCAATCTGTGCGATATCCGTAATTCGTTCTCCTATTTCGTTTTGAATGAATGTCACCTTCTGGGTATTGCTGTCGTACAGATATAGAGCATCTTCATTGCAAAGCCATATTACGCTGTTGGCATCCACAAAACCGTAACTGATAGGGGTTGGACGTCCTTTCACTTCGCTTTCGGGTAGCTTGTATACCAGGACAAAACGGTCGTGTTTTGTATCATAGCGGAACACGCGTCCTTTCTTGCCAATTTCCCATATGGTTCCTTTGGAATCCACATAGAGCCAGTTCAGGTTCATCATGGAATTCACTTCCTCATCTCCATCCATCAGTTTGTACGGCTTGAATTCTTTTCCGTTGTATCGGTCGATGCCGTCGTGGGTAAGAAACCACATGTAACCTTTGGGTCCCTTTTGAATAGCATATACCCGTCTGTTGCTCAAACCGTCTTCCACACCGATGTATTTGTATGTTTGTGCAATGCCTATAATTGGCAATAATAGTAGTATGCAGAAAAAGAAGTACTTTTTCATAATTGTCGAGCGGTTTTTTTGAATGTTGTACTGAGGGAGAGTTGAAAATAAACACAAAAATAATGCTTTTGTTTGAGAAAAGCAAAAAAAGAAAGCGAAGAATAGAAATGTAACAAGCGCGGGATTATTCATAACCCGCGCTTGTTACATTTCTATAAAAAAGGAAGTTCAGTTCATTTTTTATTGGCTTCCACCCACTTGCGTGCATTGACAAATGCTTCTACCCAAGGAGTGATTTGGTCGCTGTTTACGCGGTCTGCGGGGTAGCAACCGTTCTGCCAGGGGAAGATGGCACGTTCCAAGTGGGGCATCATGGCCAGATGACGTCCGTCGGCACTTGCCAATCCGGCTATGGAATAATCTGAGCCGTTGGGGTTGGAAGGGTATTCGTCGTATGAGTATTTCAGCACGACGTTGTATTTGTCCTCGTCGTATGGCAAGGAGAATTTTCCTTCACCGTGAGCTACCCAGATACCCAGTTTGCTTCCACTCAGTGAGCCGAGCATTACGCTGCGGTTGGTGGGGACAGTAACACCGAGGAATCTGGATTCAAACTTGTGTGAGTCGTTATGAAGCATCTTGCCGTTTTTCTTGTGCTCGGGATTGATAAGATTAAGTTCCATCATGAGCTGGCAGCCGTTGCAGACACCCAGTGAAAGCGTATCCTCGCGTGCATAATATTTGTCGAGCGCCTCTTTCGCTTTCGGATTGAACAGGAAAGCACCGGCCCAACCCTTGGCAGAACCGAGGACGTCGGAGTTGGAGAAACCACCGCAGTAAACAATCATGTTTACATCTTCCAACGTTTCGCGACCGCTGATAAGGTCGGTCATGGTAACGTCCTTCACATCGAAGCCTGCCAGATAGAGTGAGTAGGCCATTTCGCGTTCGCCGTTGGTTCCTTTTTCACGGATGATGGCGGCGCGGATACCGGAAGGTGTGCGGCGGTCCGGGTCGATGCCGTATTGTGAGAACTTGCCTTTGAAGTCCGGCATGAAGGCGAATTCCACCGGTTGCATCTTGTAGTTTTCGAAACGCTTCTTGGCAGAGCCGTTCATGGACTGCTTACGGTCAAGGAGATAAGAAGTAGAGTACCATACATCACGCATATAGTCTATGCCAAACTGATAAGTAGCATCGCCTTTTGATACAAGAATATGGCGTTCGTCTGTCGGTTTGCCGAGCTTCACGTAACCTACGCCTGCATCTTCCAGGATTTGTTTCACTGCTTCCTTATGCTTGTCGCTCACCTGGATGACGATACCCGGGTTCTCTGCAAACAAAATCTTGATAAGGTCTTGCTCCTTGATTTTATCCAAGTTGATTTCCATACCGCCTTCCACATTGGCAAAGCACATTTCAAGCAGTGTAGTGATAAGACCACCGGCAGAAATATCATGTCCGGCAAGAATCAGTCCCTTGTTGACCAGCTCCTGCACGGCAAGGAAAGCATCGCGGAAGTATTCGGCATCTTGCACGCTGGGAACTTCGTCACCTACCTTGCCCAGGGTCTGAGCAAAGGCGGAACCGCCGAGTTTCAGGTTGTCGAAACTGAAGTCTATATGATAAATGGTAGTCTTTTCATTGTTAACCAGCACCGGAGATACGACTTTCTTGACGTCGGAAACTTCTCCACCGGCAGAAACAATTACCGTGCCCGGAGAAATAACTTTGCTGCCGTCGGGGTATTTCTGTGTCATGGAAAGAGAGTCTTTACCAGTCGGAACATTGATTTGCAGGGAACAGCAGAAGTCACTCAATGCCTTTACTGCCGTGTACAGACGGGCATCTTCACCTTCTTGCGAACGGCAAGGCCACATCCAGTTGGCAGAAAGGGAAACGCTGTCCAGACCTTCGGCAAGCGGTGCCCAAACCAAGTTGGTCAATGCTTCGCTGACGGAAAGAACGGAGCCGGCTGCCGGGTCGGCAAGTGCCGCCTGGGGAGCATGGCCCAGAGAGGTTGCGATACCCTTTTCGCCGCGATAGTCCAAAGCTACCACACCACAATCGCTCAGAGGCAACTGCAATTCACCCTGGCACTGCTGGCGGGCAATCTTGCCTGTTACAGAACGGTCTACCTTGTTTGTCAACCAGTCTTTACAAGCCACAGCTTCCAGTTGGAGCACATTGGTGAGGTATTCATGTAGTTGGGAAAGTTCGTATTGGGGCATTTCGTAGTGACGTTCCACGGTCTTGTCCACCATATAGGTCTTGGGGGAAGAGCCGAACATCTGTTCTACGGCGAGGTCAAACGGACGTACACCGTCAGCTTGCTGGAAGGCAAAGCGATGGTCACCGGTGGTTTCACCTACTACGTACATCGGAGCGCGTTCGCGTTCGGCTACCTTGCGTACATGTTCGATGGCCTCTTCCTGAATCAGCAAGCCCATGCGTTCCTGGCTTTCGTTGGCAATGATTTCCTTGGCGGACAGAGTCGTGTCACCGATGGGCAACTTGCTCATGTCAATCAGACCGCCGCATTCCTCTACCAATTCAGACAGACAGTTTACATGTCCGGCAGAGCCGTGGTCGTGAATGGAAACCACCGGATTGGTCTCTTCCTCACAAAGTGCGCGTACCACGTTGTAGGCGCGTTTCTGCATTTCGGCGTTGGCGCGTTGTACGGCATTCAGCTCAATGCCACTGCTGTAGCGTCCGGTATCTACAGAAGACACGGAGCCACCGCCCAAACCGATGCGATAATTGTCTCCACCGATGACAACCACTTTGTTGCCGGCTTCCGGTGTACCTTTCAAACAGTCACGCTGGGTACCGTAGCCTACGCCTCCGGCAAGCATAATCACTTTGTCGTAACCATAGACTTCATCTTTTTCCTTATGTTCGAAAGTGAGCACGGAACCGCAGATTAGCGGTTGGCCGAATTTGTTTCCGAAATCACTGGCACCATTGGAGGCCTTGATTAGTATTTGTTCGGGAGTCTGATACAGCCATTTGCGTACCGGCAGAATCTCTTCCCAGGGACGTCCTTCTTCCGCACGGGGGTAGGAGGTCATGTAAACGGCAGTTCCGGCAATCGGCCAAGAACCCTTACCGCCGCCCATACGGTCACGAATCTCACCGCCTGTACCGGTAGACGCACCGTTGAACGGTTCTACGGTAGTGGGAAAGTTATGTGTTTCCGCTTTGAGGGAGATGACACTCTTGATGTCTTTTACTTGGAAATAGTCGGGCTTGGAGTGGTCTGCCGGAGCAAACTGTTCGATAACCGGACCTTCGGCAAAGGCTACATTGTCTTTGTAGGCAGAGATAATCTTGTTGGGATTCTCTTGGGTGGTCTTCTTTATCATTTGGAAAAGTGAAGATTCCTGTTCCACTCCATCGATGATGAATGTTCCGCCGAAGATTTTGTGACGGCAGTGCTCGGAGTTGATTTGCGCGAAGCCGAATACTTCGGAGTCTGTCAGAGGGCGCCCGAGATCTTTCTCTACCTTCTTGAGGTAATCCATTTCCTCTTTGGAAAGTGCCAGACCTTCATTCTCATTGTATGCCTCCAGGTCTTTGATGTGTACAATCGGTTCCGGTTGCCGGTTGGTTGTAAATACATTCTGGTCCAGCCCCTTGTACATACGTTGCAGCATCGGGTCGTGGTCTGCGTTCTCATCTTTTACGGGGAAGTACTCTTCGATGCGTATGATGCCGTCCAGCCCCATATTCTGGGTGATTTCTACGGCGTTTGTACTCCAAGGAGTAATCATCTCACGGCGCGGGCCGACGAAATGTCCTTTCAGGTTGTCTTCACTTTCGGGGGTGGCTTCTCCAAAAAGCCAGCAGAGTTTGTCGCTGTCTGCCTGGGGGAGTTCATGATTACATTCTACGGCAATCACACTCTTGGATGGGGTTCTGAAAAAAAGAATCATAGTTATATTTACGATTTTACGATTTACGATTTTACGATTGAAGTTACTTCTTTGAGTATCTTCATCTTTTCTTCTTGGGGGCAAAGATACGTAAAATCGGTGGGGAGGAGAAAAAAAGGAAAACAAAAAACGCATGCAATTTTACTCGTATGCGTTTTTTGTTCTGTTTCATAAAAACCGGATGTGTGTTATTGTATGACGATTTCATCCGTAAATAAGAATTGCTTCTTCCCTTGTATGGCATGGAAGCGTACATATCGTGTCTCAGTGGGGGTGCCAATCCAGCCGAAATCACGGAATATCACGTCCTTTCCGGCCTCTTCCTCGCTGCAGATATCACTGCCCAGCAGGGTGAAGTTCTTGCCATCAACAGATGCCCATACTTCCACTTTGGCAGGGAGAAATACTTGTGGGGTACGGATTTGCATGAAGTTGGCCATGACCCGATGTATGGCGGTCACTTCGCCCAGGTCGATAATGGCATCCAAATCATTGGGGCAGAAGCCCTGCCATCGTCCGTCCATGTAGCTTTTGCCGCCGCGAAGTCCGTCGAGGAGACCGGCGTCACCGCCGCCTTTGTATACTTCTTTATGCTGATAGTATCTGCCGCCCGGTGCATAGGTTATCTTTTTGCCTATGCCCTTATGGTAGTCGGTGCGCAGGTGAAGGCTTTTTCCGATAGGCTTTTCTCCGTCGAAAAGGCGTGCGGTCAGCAATATGGAGTCTTTTACGGCAAACGGTTTCTTGTATAACTTGGAAGATACAGTCGGTTCGGAGCCGTCCGTTGTGTAGCGGATGTCAATCGGATGTTTTTCGGAGGTGAGGGACAGCATGATTTTTTTCTTGGCATAGTCAACGGTCTGGCTGGTCTGCACTTGTTCCGACAAGGTGAACGGGTTGTACCCTTTCGTCCGGATGTATCGTATTTCGTTGTTGATACGTCTCTTGAAACTCTCCGGATGCTTGTTCTCCATGGGAGTCCAGCCTACTTCTGCCAGAGCGATGATGCGTGGGTATATCATATATTCGGCATGTTCGTAAGTGGGCAGATATTCAGCCCATACATTGCCTTGCACGCCTAATATGTATTTGCAGATATCACTTCCCAATGAATCGGGAGCCGGGTCGTAGGAGTAGGTCTGTCCGATGGGGATGCAGGCGCCAAACGCCAGCGGCTGTGTCTCAGGGTCATCCTGGTAGTGGTCCAGATAGCAGTGGCTCTCCGGTGTCATGATGGCGTAATGCCCCATGCGGGCGGCGGCAATGCCACCCTCCGTACCCCGCCACGACATGACGGTTGCGTTGGGGGCCAGGCCTCCATCCAGTATCTCGTCCCAGCCGATGATTTCACGCCCTTTGTCGTTGAGGTACTTCTCTATGCGGACTATCATATAGCTTTGCAGCTCACTTTCATCTTTGAGCCCTTCTTCCTTCATGCGCTTCTGGCATTTGGGGCATGCCTTCCAGTGGCGTCTGCTGGCTTCATCACCTCCAATATGGATATACCGGGAAGGGAACAGCCGTATCACTTCATCCAGCACATCTTCGAAGAACTTGAAGGTCTCTTCGTTTCCGATACAGACTTCACCGGATGTATAAGGCTTGCCGGTACAGGACAGCTGTGGATAGGCTGCCAGTACTTCTCCCGAGTGTCCCGGCATTTCTATTTCGGGGATAACGGTGACATGCCTCAAGCGGGCATATTCCAGAACCTCACGTACATCCGCTTCCGTATAGTAGCCTCCATAGGCTCCTTCTTCATCCTTCTCGCAGAAGTGATGGTCATATTTCCCCCAATCCTGCAGATTGGCGGCTTTTCTCCAGGCTGCGAATTCTGTCAGGCGGGGATAGCCCGGAATCTCCAGCCGCCATCCGGCACCGTCGGTCAGATGCCAATGCAGGCGGTTGATTTTGTAGGTGGCTACCAGGTCTATTTGTTTCTTGACATAGTCCGTGTTAAAGAAGTGTCTTGAAACATCCAGGTGCAGCCCACGATAGGGGAATCTGGGTTCGTCCTTGATGGTCGTGACTGGCAGTTTCTTCCCGTTACGGGCAAGTTGTGCCAGGGTTTGCAGTCCATAGAAGGCACCTGCAGCGGAGGAGGCCTGAATGTTTACACCTTGTTTGCTGACTGTCAGGTTGTAGCCTTCGGCAGTGATTGGATTATCCGTTGCGTCCGTTATTTCTATCGTTACAAAAGGGTTCTTGTCGACAAGCTTCATGGGGATGGCAAAGTCCGGCAGATAGGCCAGCAGGTCATTCATGTCGGATTTCGCCAGATTGGTCGAGAAGGTTACCGTAGATGGCAGTTCTACTGTTTTTGACGTTGTTTGGGCATACTGCGGATATGGAACCACACCGAGTTCCTTGGGGGCTTCGCATGCCGTCAGTAGTAAGACGGCCATGGAAACGAGTGTTAGAGTTTTTTTTATTCGTTTCATAAGGGGGTATTGTTAAGTTCGGAGGTAAATATACGGAATAATATGTAAAATGGATAATCTTTACTTCTTAAAATCCTTTTCCGTCGAAAAAACGTTAACACTATTCGTTCGTCTCATAAAAAAGTCCGATATTTGCAGCCATGATTCAGATAGAGACCATATTTGACATATTGTGGAAGGGGTTCATTATCGGCGTCATTGTGTCCGCGCCATTGGGTCCTGTAGGAGTATTGTGTATTCAGCGTACTTTGAATAAAGGACGGTGGTATGGTTTCGTAACGGGGATAGGAGCTTCGCTAAGCGATATTGCATATGCTTTGCTGACGGGCTACGGGATGAGTTTCGTTTTTGATTATGTCAACAAGAACATCTTTTACCTGCAACTTTTCGGAAGCATTCTTCTGTTGGCGTTTGGCGTTTATACGTTCCGCAGCAATCCGGTACAGTCCATCCGTCCGGTATCCATCAACAAGGGTTCCTATTTTCATAACTTCATAACGGCGTTTGCCGTCACGCTTTCCAATCCTCTGATTATATTCCTTTTTGTAGGCCTTTTCGCCCGCTTCGCTTTTGTAAGTGAGGGAGTGCTGGTATTCGAGGCCGTTACCGGATACTTGGCCATCGCATTGGGCGCTTTGGCATGGTGGTTTGGCATTACCTTTTTTGTCAATAAAGTCCGTACACAATTCAACTTGCGTGGCATCTGGATGCTGAACCGTATTATCGGGAGCATTGTCATTGTGGTGTCTGTGGTGGGATTGGTGTTTACGCTGATGGGTGAATCGCTGTATTGAGTGGGAAGGTGAAAAATCATAATTCATACATTTTATCGTGAAGATTGCGCAACAACTGAAAGAAAAGAATATAGCCGAATACCTTATATATATGTGGCAGGTGGAGGATTTGCTCCGTGCCAACGGCTGTGACATAGACCGGATACGCCAGAACATCATTTTGCGCTATCCGGAGGAGGAACGGCCTGCGTTGGAAGAATGGTATGGAAATCTGGCAGATATGATGCGTGCGGAAGGCGTAACGGAAAAAGGACATCTGCAAATCAACCGGAATGTCATTCTGAACCTGACGGAGCTGCATGGCGAATTACTGGCTTCTACGAAATATCCGTTCTATAATGCGGCTTATTTCAAGGCACTGCCTTTTATCGTGGAGCTGCGCCAGAAGAGCGGCCGGAAAGAGGAGCCTGAGGTAGACACTTGTTTCGAGGCGCTTTATGGAGTGCTGCTGTTGCGCTTGCAGAAGAAGGAAATCAGTCAGGGCACGGCAAAGGCTATGGAGGCCATCAGCGGTTTCGTCTCGTTGCTTGCCAACTATTATGACAAGGAGAAGCGGGGAGAATTGGAGTTGATGGATAATTGATAATTATGGAGGAAAATATTGTTCATCGTAACATTCTATATATAAGTGTAACTTTATTAAATGAATATTCTGATAACCGGTGCCAACGGTCAACTTGGCAATGAAATGCGAGTGTTGTCGAAAGAAAACGGACAACATGCTTATTTTTTCACTGACGTGCAGGAATTGGACATTTGCGACGAACAAGCTGTGCACGGGTTTGTGAAGGACAACCGGATAGATGTAATCGTGAATTGCGCCGCTTATACGGCTGTAGACAAGGCGGAAGACTATCAGGAGCTTTGCGACAAGCTGAACCATGTCGCTCCGGGCTATCTGGCTGCCGCTGCCGAAGCTTGCGGTGCTGCATTGATACAAGTGTCTACCGACTATGTTTTTGACGGAACCGGACACACCCCCTATACGGAAGAGGCGGCTACTTGTCCCAATTCAGTATATGGTTTTACCAAACTGGCGGGTGAGCAGGCGGTGATGAAGTATTGCAGCCGTGCCATGATCATCCGTACGGCGTGGCTCTATTCCATTTATGGAAATAATTTTGTGAAGACGATGCTCCGTTTGGGACGCGAGCGCGAGACGCTGGGAGTTGTATTCGACCAGATAGGTACGCCGACATACGCCAATGATTTGGCACGCGCCATCTTTGCGGCTATCAGCCAGGGAATCGTGCCCGGCATCTATCACTTCAGCAACGAGGGAGTCTGCTCGTGGTATGATTTTACGTTGGCTATCCATCGTCTGGCAGGTATCAAGAGCTGCAAGGTAAGTCCGCTGCATACGGACGAATTCCCTGCCAAGGCACCGCGTCCGCATTATTCTGTGTTGGACAAGACAAAGATAAAGAAGACATTCGGCATCGATATACCCCATTGGGAGGCGAGCCTTGCCGTCTGCATGAAGAATTTGGAAGAGTGATTATTACTGACTAATTGATATATGGCCAATAACAACGAAATAGAGAGACGGAGAACGTTTGCGATTATTGCGCATCCGGATGCCGGTAAGACATCATTGACCGAGAAGCTGTTGCTTTTTGGTGGACAAATCCAGGTGGCGGGTGCCGTAAAGAGCAATAAGATAAAGAAGACGGCAACGTCGGACTGGATGGATATTGAAAAACAGCGTGGTATTTCCGTTACCACTTCTGTAATGGAGTTCGACTACCATGACTACAAGGTCAACATCCTTGATACTCCGGGTCACCAGGACTTTGCTGAAGATACCTACCGCACGCTGACGGCTGTGGACAGTGTTATCATCGTGGTGGACGGTGCGAAAGGTGTGGAAACGCAGACACGCAAGCTGATGGAGGTCTGCCGTATGCGTAATACGCCGGTGATTATCTTCATCAACAAGATGGACCGTGAAGCCAAAGACCCGTTCGACCTGTTGGACGAGCTGGAGGAGGAACTGCACATCCACGTGCGTCCCTTGACGTGGCCTATCGAGAGCGGTGTCCGTTTCAAGGGTGTCTACAATATCTACGAGCATAACCTCAACCTCTACCAGCCCAGCAAGCAGGTAGTGACGGAGAAGGTGGAAGTGGACATCCATACCGAGGAATTGGACAACCGGATTGGTGCCCAGCTGGCCGATAAGCTGCGTGGCGAACTGGAACTGATAGACGGTGTTTATCCCGAATTCGATAAGGAGGAATATCTGAAGGGTGAGCTGGCTCCTGTGTTCTTCGGTTCGGCACTGAATAATTTCGGTGTGCAGGAACTGCTGGATTGCTTTGTGGAGATTGCTCCCAGTCCCCGTTCCGTGAAGGCGGAAGAACGTGAGGTGGAGCCGGAAGAACCTAAATTTACCGGATTCATCTTCAAGATAACCGCCAATATCGACCCGAATCACCGTTCATGTATCGCTTTCTGCAAAATCTGCTCCGGGAAGTTTGTACGCAATGCCCCGTACTTGCATGTACGTCATGGCAAGACGATGCGTTTCTCGTCGCCTACGCAGTTCATGGCGCAGCGCAAGACAACTGTCGATGAGGCTTGGGCGGGAGATATTATCGGCCTGCCGGATAACGGTACGTTTAAGATTGGCGATACGCTGACCGAAGGCGAGGCGCTTCACTTCAAGGGGCTTCCGAGTTTCTCTCCGGAGATGTTCAAGTACATTGAGAATGCCGACCCGATGAAGCAGAAACAGCTTGCCAAAGGTATCGACCAGTTGATGGACGAAGGTGTGGCGCAGTTGTTTGTCAACCAGTTCAACGGACGCAAGATTATCGGTACGGTAGGGCAGTTGCAGTTCGAGGTTATCCAATACCGTCTGGAAAATGAGTACAGCGCCAAGTGCCGTTGGGAGCCGTTGAGCCTCTACAAGGCTTGTTGGATTGAAAGCGACGACCCCGCCGAACTGGAATCCTTCAAGAAACGCAAGTACCAGTATATGGCGAAAGACCGCGAGGGCAGGGACGTGTTTCTGGCAGACAGCGGCTATGTATTGCAAATGGCGCAAATGGACTTCAAAAACATAAAGTTCCACTTTACGAGCGAGTTCTGATAACAGGGAACCGAAACTTATTTTGAGGCACGGATTATACGAATTTACGCGGCTCTTGATTGACTTGAACCGCCGGATTCGTGTAATCCGTGTTTTTTGTCTTATACTTTACTCATTTACCCATTACTATTATATGCGCATGAAGTCCTGCCTCGATTTTATTCTGCCGTTATTTCTCCTTTGGGGGATAACGGCCTGTTCCGCTCCCGCCGATAAGGATATGTTGGAGTATGAATACTCCCTTGCCCATGCCGATTCGTTGGTACAGTCCGGTGTCGCCGACAGTGCCCGTACCGCTCGTCTGCTTTCCGGCCTGCATCGCGAATACGCCCGTGTAAAAGAACAGTCCGCAGGGAAACCTCTTCGTCTGATGCCGGTCACGGGGTGGAAGCATACTCTTTGGGGAGTGTTCGGCGCATTGATGCTGGGCTTGAATGTCTGGCTTTCCATACGGGACATAAAATTCACGAACGAGCGCAAGCACCGCCGTTACCTCATCAACTTGAGCGAGAATGAACGCCACCTGCATAACAACGAATGTGAGCGTGCCGAACTGGAAGAATGCCTCAAAGAGATGTCACTGGAAGATGACGAACGCGAAGAAGTACAACGCTCGTTGGTGAATCTTATGACCCGGGGCGGCCGGTTGCACGAGGAGAACGGAGTGCTTCGCGGACGTCTCAGGGAGTACGAAGACCATCCTGTCCCTTATGAGCTGGAACTGCTGCAAAAAGAGGGTGAACGTGCCCGTAAACTGGACGGACAGGTACAAGCGCTCACCGCCGCATTGATAGACCGTGACGAAGTGGTGGAGCGGTTGCGCGCTCATCCCAAGTTTCTGACGGAAGCCCAATGGGAACATCTGCGGCAACTGACAGACAAAGCGTATACAGGTATTTCCGAACGCCTCACTTCCCGCTTTCCCCAGCTCACGCCTGCCGACCTTCAGCTTTGCCTGCTGATGCGCCTGCGCTTCACGAACACACAGATAGCAACGCTTACGGCTGTCTCTCCCGCTTCTGTCTCTCAGCAGAAGTTCCGCTTGAAAAAGCGGCTGATACAGGCGGATGAATCTTTGTTCAAAAACGGGGAGACGGTGGATGTGGTGGTGTGCGGATGCTGATACGTGTTATTTCCCGGCAGGTGCTTGTGAGATTTATGTCTCCAATGCGATGCTCTCAGGAATTACCCATAGCCCAGTCTGGTATTACATTTTCCATGTGTAAAGTTTTGTTGCAATCCGGATAAGAGAGCCGAAACTGGGGTAAACTCGATTATACTGCAAAAAAAGTCCCGCCGGAAGTACTTCTTGACGGGGTAATCAAAGATAACGGCTGTGATACTCTCATACGCCGGCAGAGGCCGTCTTGCATAACGACAGAGATAGCCTCGCATAACGACAATGCCTGCCACCGTTAAGATAGCATGTCCGGCATCCGTGTTTTGTTGCTATATTTCAATTACCCGCCAACTTTTGCCTGTATCGTCTGATAATTTTCGATATAGCGCAAAGCCGCTACTTCCTTTTTAGAATACGGCAAGATTTTAGGAATCATTCAGGATATGAATCGTAGAGAGAAAGAAGTGTAAGTTTCTCGGTATTGTAGAGATACATTGGTTTCGTGATGCTGGTTGTCAGCTCTTTACATAGCGTTCAGGTAGAGATATTCATAGAATATTGAATCTCCGGTTTGGTATCCTATTGTCGGGTTGTAGAGATGTGCGGTTGATAATATGTTGATTTATAGCTGTTTTGCCGGGATTGTTGTAGAGCCTGTTTTCTTGTTATTCCTTCTTGTGTCCTTTAACTTTGCAACATCGAATTTGAGAGAAGCGAAATACTTGATCGTTGAGGCCTCGCGGTAGAGTTCTTCCTTATACTTCTTGAAAGAGATGCGGTTTCGGTCGGCCTTCAATCTGATCGGTCAAAGCGGTGATGACTGGCTCACTGGCAACTATTATATATTTACTTAATACATTATCAATTATGTTTTATAAGAAAACTCAACAAAAAATCAACGGTTTATGGTATCCTCAGTCCATCACATGGGGCAAAGCTGTTACAAGTAATCAGGTGGCGGATCAATTGGCGTTGCTTTCTACCGTTACCCGTGGTGACGCGTATGCCATCATTAAGAATTTGGGAAGCGTACTTTCTCTTTATATGGCGCAAGGACGTACGGTGAAAATAGACGGGGTAGGTACTTTTTATTATACGGCTGCCGCCAACAAGAATGGAGTGAAAACGTCTAAAGAGGTCAGCGCTTCTCAAATAGCGGGTGTACGTGTCCGTTTCATTCCCGAGGTCGAACGGGACATTAATAATAAGGTTGTTACCCGTAGTATGGTAGACAGTAATATCTGTTGGGAAGAGTGGGGCAAAACTTCAGCTTCCGGCAATGGCGGCAATGGAGATGATACGGGCGGCGGTGAAGAAGAAAATCCGTTAGGATAATCTTTATCGTATCCGGACAGGATTCTGTACCGACATCGCAGTATCGATAAATGAGTTCCCGTGTTGTCCTTCCGGACGGCACGGGAATTTCTGTTTTAGCATTATTTATAATTATATCACACTATTCTTTAACGAATTATCGCTAATTTCGGACGAATTTTTGCAATTCCGATAGAATAACTAATAATTTATAATATGGAAAACTTGAATTTAGCGCTCCTGCTAATGGTAGTAGGTATGGCAACGGTTTTTGCCATCCTGCTGATTGTTATCTACTTAGGTAAACTCCTCATCGCTCTTGTGAATAAATATGCTCCCGAAGAGGTTGCTCCTGCCAAACAGGCGGCAAATGCTCCCGCGGCTATTCCCGGCAATATCATGGCGGCCATCAACGCGGCTGTTACGGTGGTGACGCAAGGCAAGGGCAAGGTAGCGAAAGTAGAGAAAATCTGAAATAACTAATCTTATATAAACACACACAGGAATAATTTAGTATGAAAAAAGAAATTAAGTTCAGTTTGGTATTCAGGGATATGTGGCAAAGCGCCGGAAAGTATGTTCCCCGTGTAGACCAACTGGTAAAGGTAGCTCCCGCCATTATCGAGATGGGATGTTTTGCCCGTGTAGAAACGAATGGCGGCGGTTTTGAACAGGTAAATCTTTTGTTCGGCGAGAATCCCAATAAGGCTGTGCGCGAGTGGACGAAACCTTTCCACGAAGCCGGCATCCAGACACATATGTTGGACCGTGCGCTGAACGGTTTGCGCATGAGCCCTGTGCCCGCCGATGTGCGCAAGTTGTTTTATAAAGTAAAGAAAGCGCAGGGTACGGACATCACGCGTACTTTCTGCGGACTGAACGATATACGTAACATCGCCCCCTCCATCACTTATGCGCACGAGGCGGGAATGATTTCGCAGTGCTCTCTTTGCATCACCCATTCACCTATCCATACAGTGGAGTATTATACGGATATGGCATTGAAGCTTATCAAACTGGGTGCGGACGAAATCTGTATAAAGGACATGGCCGGTATCGGTCGTCCGGTATCTCTGGGCAAGATTGTGGCCAATATCAAAGCCGCCCATCCGGAAATTCCCATTCAATATCACAGCCATGCGGGTCCCGGCTTCAATATGGCGAGCATTCTCGAAGTATGTGAAGCCGGCTGCGACTACATCGACGTAGGTATGGAACCGCTGTCATGGGGTACCGGACATGCCGACCTGCTTAGCGTGCAAGCCATGCTGAAAGACGCCGGCTTCCAAGTGCCTGAGGTCAATATGGAAGCCTATATGAAGGTTCGCGCCCTGATACAAGAGTTTATGGATGATTTCCTCGGCCTGTACATCAGCCCGAAGAACCGTCTGATGAACTCGTTGCTGATTGGTCCGGGACTTCCGGGCGGCATGATGGGCAGCTTGATGGCGGACTTGGAGTCCAATCTGGAATCTATCAACAAGTATAAGGCTAAACGTAACCTGCCGTTTATGAAGCAGGACGAACTGCTGATTAAACTCTTCAACGAAGTGGCTTACGTATGGCCGCGTGTAGGTTACCCGCCGTTGGTAACCCCGTTCAGCCAATATGTAAAGAACCTGTCCATGATGAACGTGATGGCTATGGAGAAAGGCAAGGAACGTTGGGGCATGATAGCCGACGATATTTGGGATATGCTGTTGGGCAAAGCCGGTAAACTGCCGGGTGAGCTTGCGCCCGAAATCGTGGAAAAGGCGGAACGTGAGGGACGTAAATTCTTCAACGGCAACCCGCAGGACAATTATCCCGATGCGCTTGATAAGTACCGCAAGCTGATGAAAGAAAACAAGTGGGAACTCGGAGAGGATGATGAGGAACTCTTTGAGTATGCCATGCATCCGGCGCAATACGAGGCGTACAAGAGCGGCAAGGCCAAAGAGGACTTTCTGGAAGACGTGGAAAAACGCCGTGCCGAACGTGATAAATCTCCTTTGGATGACGCCAAACCCAAAACGCTTACTGTACAGGTGGACGGACAGGCTTATCGCGTGACGGTGGCCTACGGCGACATAGACCTGCCGGCTTCCGCTACCGAGAAAGTCACCGCCCCCGTAGGCGAAGGACAGGAAGTGGCGGCTCCGCTCGAAGGCAAGTTCTTCCTGACCAAGAATGCGCAGGAAACTCCGCTCAAGGTAGGAGACAAGGTGAAGGAAGGCGACCTGCTTTGCTACATCGAGGCGATGAAGACTTATAATGCTATCCGTGCCGACTTTGGCGGAACGGTTACCGCTATCTGTGTCAATCCGGGTGATTCTGTTTCTGAAGATGATGTATTAATGAAGATTGGATAATGGAAGATATATTTGCGAAACTTTATGATATGACGGCGTTCAGCAATATCATTGCCGATCCGTCGTTCCTTGTAATGTATGCCATTGCCTTCATTTTGCTGTATCTGGGCATCAAGAAGCATTACGAACCGCTGTTGCTGGTTCCCATCGCTTTCGGTGTGCTCATAGCCAACTTCCCCGGCGGAGAGATGGGCGTGATTCAGGCGGATGAAAACGGTATGGTAATGGTGAACGGAGTGCTGAAGAACATCTGGGAGATGCCGTTGCATGAGATTGCGCACGATCTCGGACTGATGAACTTCATCTACTATATGCTGATAAAGACCGGATTCCTGCCGCCCATCATCTTTATGGGTGTGGGTGCGCTGACGGACTTCGGACCTATGCTCCGCAATCTGCGCCTTTCCATATTCGGCGCGGCTGCACAGCTCGGTATCTTTACAGTGCTGCTGTGCGCGGTAATGATAGGTTTTACACCGCAGGAAGCCGGCGCATTGGGCATTATCGGTGGCGCAGACGGTCCTACGGCTATCTTTACTACCATTAAACTTGCTCCGCACTTGCTGGGTCCTATCGCTATTGCGGCCTACTCGTATATGGCGTTGGTTCCGGTTATCATTCCATTGGTCGTGAAACTGCTTTGCAGCAAGAAGGAACTGATGATTAACATGAAGGAGCAGGAGAAGCTCTATCCTTCAAAGACCGAGATAAAGAACCTGCGTGTATTGAAGATTGTCTTCCCGATTGCCGTTACTACCATTGTAGCCCTTTTCGTACCGACGGCGGTGCCTTTGATTGGTATGTTGATGTTCGGTAACCTGATTAAGGAAATAGGTTCCGATACCAGCCGCCTGTTCGATGCGGCGGCCAACAGCATTATGAATGCGGCAACCATCTTCCTGGGATTGAGCGTGGGTGCTACCATGACGAGCGAGGCGTTCCTTAACTGGACTACTATCGGTATCGTTATCGGCGGTTTCCTTGCGTTCGCCTTGTCTATCTCGGGCGGTATCTTCTTTGTGAAACTGTTCAACCTGTTCTCCAAGAAGAAGATTAATCCGCTGATTGGCGCAACGGGGTTGAGCGCTGTGCCTATGGCGAGTCGTGTATGTAATGAAATCGCTACCAAGTACGACCCCAAGAACCATGTGCTGAATTACTGTATGTCCAGTAATATTTCCGGTGTTATCGGTTCTGCGGTAGCGGCGGGCGTGCTGATTTCCTTCCTCGGGTAAGGGGTTGATGATATAAAAGAATGTGTTAAAACTATGAATGACAGAATGAGAAGCCATTCATAGTTTTAACACATTCTTTTTTACGCTTGCCTTTATTCACTGATGGCTTTCCTGTATTCGGCCACTGCCATTTTTGCGGCAAGGTGCGCGTTGATAAGGTTGGCTTGCGCTTGCGTCCACGAAAGTTGCGCGGAAAGCACATCAACCATGCTTGCCCTGCCTTCATTGTATGAGAACGTAACCAGGTCGAGATTCTCTTCGGCAAGCGCCATATTCTCTTGGGCTGTCTTTACCTGCTGTTCCGTTTCCGTCAGTTTGGTGGTAGCGGCGGATAATTCTTCCAAAATATTATCGGCTACATAGCTTTGCTGTAATCTCTGGATACCTATATATGCTTTTTGCTGGCGGTTGGTCTTGAAGCGTGCCCCCCATCGGAAAATGGGGATGTTGAGATTGAGCCCCGCAATGGGGGTGTGGGGTACGTCCTGTCCCATATAGGCGATACCGGTATCCCATCCGGTAGCCAAAAACATACTGAGTTGGGGATTGTACCGGCTGAGGGCGGCCTTGCGTTGCGCTTCGCTCTTGGCGATACTGACATTGGTTCCGGCATAGTCCGCACGGCGTCCTAATACTTCGTCGAGACTCAGTAAATCGACGGGAGGAGAGCCGGCGCCGATTTCGCAAAGACTGTCTACCGCGGCGTCCGGTTTTACTCCCATCAGAATATTGAGTCGCTGCAAGGCGAGGGTATGGTTCTGACGGGCTTTGATGAACTGCAGTTCAGCCTCCTTCTTGCGGGTGGAAATCATTAGCAAGTCCGTACGGCTGATGGCGCCGTCGTCGAATCTGTCTTGAATGATGCTGTATTGCCGGTTGACAATCTCTTCAAAACGGGCGGCAGCTTCGAGTGTCGCCAATGCGGCCGAAGCGTTCCAATAAACAGCATCGCTCTGGTAGTGTATCTGGTCGAGTGTCAGCTCTATGGCAAGCTTATCCAGTTCCTCGTCGGCTTTGGCTATTCTCTTTTGGGCAATGAGCGAGCCGCCTGTATAAAGAGGCTGCCCCAATGTAGCCAATGCCTGGTAGGTATAGGGACGGTATTGTCCCGCAGGACTGTTCCAAGCGTCCAGGTGGCTCAAGTTGGCAGTCCCTTCGGCGGTAATGTCTATCTTGGGCAGGAAGCCTGTCTGCGCTATTTTGCGGGCCTCGGTGCTTGCGGCGGCTTTCAGGCGTTGTTGCTTCAGCTGTTGGCTGTATGCTTCCACTTTATCCCGATAGGCCTCGCGGCTGAGATACGTTTCCTGTGCCTCGGCGCTTATGCCAAGACTGATTACTGATAATATAAGTATAATTTTTCTCATCATTCAAATAGTAAATCGTAAATAGTCAAATCGTAAATCCCTTCATCCTTTTATTCCCTGTATCGCACAGTAGGCCACAGGCAATACAAACAGGGTGAGTATCGAAGCTACCAGCAGACCGCCCATGATAGTGGCTGCCATACCGCCGAACATGGCGTCGAACAATAACGGCAGCATACCCAGAATGGTGGTGCCCGATGCCATGGCTACGGGAACGATACGGGTGGTCGTTGCGCTGATGACCGCTTCGCGCGGTGCTTTTCCGGCAGCCGTTTCCGCATCGATTTGGTCTACGAGGACAATGGCGTTCTTGATGTTCATCCCGATAAGTCCCAGTAAACCCAAGATGGCAAAAAAATCGAATGTCTTGCCCAATAGCAGCAGCCCCAATACGATGCCGATAAAGATGAGCGGCAACATCAGCAATATGACAATGGGCTTGCGGTAGGTCTTGAACAGGAACAGCAGGGTGACGAACATCAGGAAAAACGTCAGCGGCATATTGGCTGCCAGTGCGGCATTGGATTCGGCTTGGCTTTCCTGTTCGCCGAAGTACTTCATGGTATATCCTTCGGGGACGTCTATTTCGTTCTGCACCTGTTCCCATACACGGTTGAAGGCGGCAATGGCGTTCACTCCCCGGCGGGGGTCGGCTTGTGCCATCATAACCATTTGGCGGTTGTAGTCCTTTACATTGGAGAACTTATACTGATAGTCGAACTCACCGACCACCTGTTCCAGCGTGGTGGTTTCACGCGTAGTCCCGAATACGGGCAGTGTACGCAGGTCGTTAATGCGGAATGAGTCGGTTGTATTATCTTTCAGCAGGATAGGGAGTACTTGGTCGCCTTGCCGGTATTCTCCCAATGTCATTCCGTTGGTGCCGATTTGTATGCTTTGCGCCATGCTCTGGCGGGACACGCCTAACGGTTGCGCACGCTCCTGGCTGTATACGGGTTTCCATATGGGAATCTTGTTGCCCCATGAATTGCGTATATTGATAAGGTCTTTGTCACGGTGCATCATCTCCAGAACCCGGTTGGTCAGCGCCACTAAAGTATCCGTGTTATTGCCGATAAAGCCTATCTCGATAGCGGCATCTACGGCAGGCGAGAGTTTGAAAAGCGTGGTGCGGGTGATGGCATTGGGGTAATTCTCCTTCATATAGCTATCCAGATTCTCTTCATATTCCTTGGTATATTTGCTGTCTGTCACTTCTACCAGAAGGTTGGCGAAGTTGGGCTTCGGACCGACGGAAGTGGATGCCAGATAGTAGCGTAGCGGGGTACTGCCGAAGGTGACGGAAACCCGTTTCACTTCCGGCTGTTCCAGCAGATGGGCTTCCACTTTCTTCATTTCCTTCTCTACATCGCGGATACCGTATCCGTCGGGATAGAATACGTCGGCACGGAAATAGGGCTTGTCCAGTGAGGGGAAGAAGTTTTGCGGCATCAGTCCCATGACAACGAGGGAGAGGATGAACAATACGACCATGCTTCCCAACGTCAACGCTTTTTTGCGTATCAGCAGGCTGAGGACAGATGCGAACTTATGGTAGAAAGGCTTGTCGTAGGGGTCTTTGTTGCTGTTGCCGGTTCGGGCTTTCAGTATGAAGTTACCGAAAGTGGTGGTTTGCGTCAATGCCAGTACCCAGCTTAATCCTAACGAGATGGCCAAGACGATGAACAACGGCTTCACAATCTCGGCGACGGAAGACGGCGCAAGATAAAGCGGCAGGAAGGAGCAGATGGCTATAAACGTTGCCCCAAGCAGTCCCCATTGCGGTTTGGTGGCGCCGTCTATCAGCGCTTTCCGTCTGTTTACACCGCGGGCTATGGCGATTTGCGCGTTGTCGGTCACTACGATAGCGTTGTCCACCAACATTCCCATGGCGATGATGAAGCCTGCCAGCGAGGTACGGTTTAATCCGACTCCCAAAAATGACATGATAAGCAGCGTACCGCCGATGGAGAATATCAGTGAAGAACCGATGAGCACGCCGGCACGCATCCCCATTACCAGCATGATGATGACAATTACAATCAGAATGGATTCTATCAGGTTGATAATGAAACCATTGTTTGCTTCTTTGGCTATGATGTTTTCGGGATAAAGGCTTTCCAATTCCAGCCCTACGGGAATGAGAGGCAGCAGCTCGGCGAGTTTCTTGTCTACCAGTTCGCCGGTTTTTACTACATCCTTCTGCGGGTCGGTGGAGACACCGATGCCGATAGCCCGTTTTCCGTTGACGTGCATGATAGTACCGGGCGGGTCCATATAGCCCTTTTCGACAATGGCTATGTCGCCCAGCTTGACCTGGCCACCGGGAGTGGTGATTAGCTGGTTACGGATGTCGTTGACGGTGGTATAAGTACCGTTGGCGACAATGCGCAGCTGTTGTTCGCCCGCGCCGATTTCACCCGTATTGATAATCTGGTTCTGCGATTGCAGCAGACTTGCCAGTTGTTTGGGGTCGATACCCATCCCCGCCAACTTGTTTACGGAGATAAAGATATTGATTACTTCCGTCTGTGTGCCGAACAGGGCTACTTTCATCACTCCTTCGGCGGTGATGACCTGAGTTTTGATGCGTTCCGCCCAGTTGCGCATTTCTTCATAAGAGAAACCGTCGTCGCCGACCAGTCCGTAATAAATGCCGAATACATCGCCGAAGTCGTCCGATACCGTTGGCACGGAAGCTCCGGCGGGCAGTTGGGGCTGTATGTTGAGAACCTTACGACGCAGTTCATCCCATTTCTGCGGGATAGATGCTGCGGAGAGCGAAGGCTGCAACTCGAACGTAATCTTGGAAAGTCCGTACATGGACTCCGACTTTATCTTGTACACTCCGCTCATACTCTGTATTTCGCGGGAGATAGGTTCGGTAATGAGCCGTTCCACTTCAGCGGGTTCGGCTCCGGGATAGCGTGTCATAATGACCGCCGTCTTGATGACAAAGGGGGCGTCTTCTTTCTTTCCCAAACGGCCGAATGAGAATATGCCGCCGATGAGCAATACGGCAAGGAAGAAATAGACAATCTTTGTATTGTCTAATGAATATTTGGCTAAGTTCATATGTAAAAGGTGATAGGGTGATAAAGTTATAAAGTGATAGGGGAAAGGCTGTTACTCTACCTCTTTTACTCTCTGCCCCTCTACGAGTTGGTATACTCCAGCGATAACAACGGTTTCATCCGGTTTCAGCCCTTTGGAGATGAGAATATTGGCTTCACCGGTCGGTGAATATACGGTTACTTCGCGACGGCTTACCCTGTTGTCTGTCACGATCCACACATAGGTGTTCTTGTTCTCGCTGTCGCCGAATACGGCGCTTAACGGTACATTCATCAGCTTTTCCTCTATGAAAGGGGCGATGTCCGAGGCGAGACGGATGTTACAGGTAAATCCGGGCTTCACATCATATACGGCACGGTCAAAAGCTGGGTCGTCGATGATGATGGTAACCGGGATGCCCGTACCGTCTGTTGAAATATCGAGATATTCTTCCAGTTTGGCGTTGAATATCGTACCCTTATAAGTATCGAACTCCACTTTGAACGTGGCGTCTTTGGCACGAAGCAGATACAGGTAATCATCGGGTACGGTGAATTTTATGCGCAGTTTCTGCGTATTTACCAGCCGTACGATCCCCTCTCCCGAATTGACACGCTGATAGTTCTCTACCAGACGCTTTTCGATGGAGCCGTCGAAAGGGGCGAGCAGTTTCGTGTCCCGCATATTGTTGGTGGATAACTCGTAGGCGGATTTGGCCTTTTGATAATTGGCTGCGCTGATTTCATATTCCTGCAAGGAAATGGCCTGGCGGCTCAGCAGCCGCTCGTTGCGCTCGACCTGTGCGGCAGCGGTTTCATAGGCAGCCTTGTCGGCGGCATATTGCAGGGAGATATCCCGGAGGTCGATGGCGGCGATCAGTTGTCCTTTCCTTACCCTTTGTCCTTCCACTACCGGAAGGTTGATGATTTGTCCGCTGACACGGAATGCCAGTTTCACATATTCCACCGCTTCTACCATGCCGGAGAAATCCTTGAGAATTACCGACTGTGAACGTACGGTAGCGGTTTTCACAGGTCGAACGAGGGTGGTTTCTTCCCTCTTTTTTTGCCCGCAGGACGTAATGATGAACGTCACCGCCAAGGCGAACAGATACATTTTCTTCATTTATTCCGATTAAGACAAGTCTTTGAGGTTGACGGTCAAAGCCAACCCTTGTCTTAATTCATAAACGTTTTGATATACCTGTATGTTCAGTTGGCTTCCGGCGGTCAGGCTGATTTTTATCTCTTTGCTTACCTGTATATGCAGCGTATTGCCTAAGTAGTTCACTTTGAACGAGTAACTGCTCCATTTCTCCGGTATGACGGGTTCTATCTTGAGTGTGTCGTTCAGTATTTGCAATCCCGCAAACCCGCGTACGATAGCCAGCCAACTGCCCGGCATACTGGTGATATGCAGTCCCTGGTCTCCTTCGTTGTTGTAGTCGTCCAGGTCGAGGCGGGTGGCGTGTAAGAATAATTGATACGCTTTCTCCACCTTTCCGATGCGTGCGGCAAGAATGGAATGGATATGCGGGGAAAGGGACGATTCGTGCACGGTCATCGGTTCGTAGAACTCAAAGTTACGGCGGATGGTTTCCCGGTCGAAGTTGAAATAATAGAGGTATAGCCCGAGCAGAACGTCACCCTGCTTGATGTAACAGGAACGCAGGATACGATCCCACGACCAGTACTGGTTGATGGGGCGCTCGCCATCGGGAATGGCATCGGCGCTTTGCAGAACTTTGTCCATATAACCGTCGTTTTGCACGAAGATACCGCGTTCCGGGTCTTCCGGCAGATATATCCGTTCGATAATATCCCGCCAGCGTTCGCTCTCTTCCGTATAGTTCAGACGGGTGATACGGCGTATGCGGGCGTATTCGTCGGGGTATTGCCGTGCGATGATTTCAAGGAAACTGAGGGTGGTTCTGAGACAACGCATGCAGGAGTAGTTGGTGTACCAGTTATTGTCTACGTTATTCTCGTATTCGTTGGGTCCGGTAACTCCCAAAATGACGTATTGCTGTTTGGGTTGTGAGAAAGACACCCGTTGGCTCCAGAAGCGGCTGATGGCTATCATTACTTCCAGTCCGTAGCGGGCGATGTAATCCAGTGTGCCTGTGAGGGTGGAGTGTTGCAGAATGGCATAGACAATCATGTTGTTCCGGTGAATCTCTTCAAAGGTAATCTCCCATTCGCTGTGACACTCCTCTCCATTGCTGGTGACTTGCGGAAAGAGGGCGGCTCCATTGTCGAATCCTAACTTGCGGGCATTCTCAATGGCTTTAGGCAGTTGTTTATAGCGGTACATCAGCAGGTTCTCGGCAATCTTCTTCGGAGTGGAAAGCAGGAAGAAGGGCACGCAACACAATTCGGTATTCCAGTAAGTGTTTCCGCCGTACTTTTCTCCGGTAAAACCTTTGGGGCCGATATTCAGCCGAGGGTCGTCTCCCCGGTATGTCTGATAGAGTTGGAAGATATTATAGCGTATGCCTTGCTGGGCTTCCGGGTCTCCTTCGATGATAACGTCGGTTTCGTCCCATATCTCCTGCCAGGCATTCCGGTGCTCCTGTTCCAGAGCATCCCAACCTGTACTTTGGGCGTTGCGGGCTTCTGCTACGGAGGCTTCTATCAAATCCTGCCGTTCATAATAAAGGGACGATGCTATGGCAATGTATTTGACGAGCGTCACGGTATCTCCCGGCTTCACTTCAGTGCCTACGCTGAATCCGGCCTGTTTTTCTTTTTCTATCCGTATCGGGTTGGCAAAAGTCTCTTTATTGTTCTTGAAGAACCGGTAGGTCATGGCATAGCATATTTGCGCATCTTCCCGCCTGGTTTGCGTCCACAGATAGGCGCAATCGCTGGTGGTGCCGGAGCGCAGGATATTCCATATCTTTTCATCCGGATGCCTGACCGGGTTCGCGGTGTCTCCGTCAAGGATAGGCACGAGTGAAACCTTGCCTGTATAGTTGACGGACGTAACGCTGTACTTTATAAGGCAGAGATTGGGGTGAGCCATATTGGCGATATGTTCCACGTGCAGGCGGAGTTTGTTTCCCCGCGGAGAGGTTACTTCCGCGTCCCGATAAGAAATACCCGCTTTCATATCGAGGCGTCTGTTGAAACTGTCCACATCCCATTGTGCCAAGTCCAGTTCCTCGTCGATGAGGCGCAGGCTGATACTGCTCCAGTCCGGAGCATTGGGGATGCGTGTGTAGAATTGCGGAAAACCGTTCTTCCACCAGCCTACACGCGTTTTGTCCAGAAAAGTGATACCTGCCACGAATGCGCCGCGATAGCTGTCGCTGCTGTATGGTTCTTCAAAATGTCCCCGTTGTCCGAAACGGCCGTTTCCAAGACTGAATATGCTTTCCGACCACCGCATGCGGTCGGCTTGAAAACTATCTTCTATAATATTCCATTCATCGGTTTTAAGGTATTTCTTCATGGCGCTCTTTTTCTGTGTTATCGGTGTAAAGATAGACAAATAAACGGATAAACAAATAGGATGCGGAAAAAAGAAGAATGTGTCAAAACTAAAATTCGTTTGCTATTTATTTATTTTTAAGCACGGATTACGCGGATTTCACGGAAAAGAGATAAAATAAATCCGTGTCAATCCGCGTAATCCGTGCCTAAAAGAAATCATCAAGTGTATTTTACACCCTCTTGCCGGTGAGGAAGCATATATTCATCGGTGAGGATAGGGGCTGTTTACGCCCTTTCTCCTTTGGTCTCTTTTATCAAATATACGCAGGCAGCTCCGATAATGAGCATCACACCCGCCGTTACCAGCATGTTTATTTCAGGGGGAAGCATCCCTTCCGGCGTAAACAGTGCCAGAATACTTCCGCCTAACGCCGCTGCTACGATTTGTGGAATACAGATGGTTCCGTTAAACAGTCCGAGATACGTACCCATGTGTCCGCCGGACAAGGCGTTGGTCAGGATGGTGAAAGGCAGTGCCAGCATGGCGGCCCATGCGCAGCCTATCAGCAGGAAAGATACGAACAGCACATACGGGCTGTGTACGAAATAGGTGGATATAAATCCGATACCGCCCAGCACGAGGCTCAGCGCGTAAATGAAGCGGCGGTCTTTGAACATGGGGATGCAGATTGCCCAAAGTACGGAACCGATAGCCTGTACAGCAAACAGTACGCCTACCCAGTTGGCAGCTTCCTGATATTGCAGGCTCTTGGTGTCGAGAACTATTTTTGTGATTCCGTTTACCGTATTTTCAACGGTGGGAGCGTCAAATACATTTGCAGCGATGCTTCCGTTGGTGTATGTCCACATGAACATAAAGGCGAACCAGCAGAAGAACTGCACCAGCCCTACCGTCCAAAAGGCTTTCGGGGCTTTTACCAGCAGCTTCAGCATATTGATTTTCTCATGTTCCTGCTCTTCCGTGATACCGTGATATTGGGCGTACTCTGCGGGCGGCATTTCCTTGACTTTGACCGTTGTATAAATAACGCAGAATATCAGAATGGCGGCCCCGATATAGAACGAGTAGATTACGGAATCGGGAATTACGCCCTGGGGTGCCGTATTGCTGATACCCACCCACGCAAATATGAACGGGAACAGATAGCCCACCAGGCTGCCGGCATTGCATAAGAAACTCTGGATGGAATAGGCAAGTCCTTTCTGTTTCTCGTTCACCATGTCGCCTACCATCATCTTGAACGGCTGCATTGCCATATTAATGGAAGTATCCAGAAACATCAGCGATACCAGACCGAAAATCATGGCCGTGCTCACCGCCATACCGAAGCTGCCGGCATTGGGCAGCAGGCACATGACGAGTACCGCAACCAGCGAACCGATGAACAGGTAGGGAATGCGACGTCCGAACCGTGTCCATGTCCTGTCGCTGGCAGCTCCTACGATGGGCTGCACGATGATACCTGCCAGCGGCGGTAATATCCAGAAATAGCTCAAACTGTGCGGGTCGGCTCCTAAAGTAGAGAATATACGGCTGATGTTCGCGCTTTGCAGGGCATACGCAATCTGTACGCCGAAGAAACCGAAGCTGATATTCCATAGTTTCCAGAAACTTAAATCGGGTTTTACTTTCATTGCTCTCTTGTTTTTTATGATATTAGTTTATAGATGAATTCGGTTGTGTTTTTATTTGGTCGTTCCCCTTACCACCAGGTTTGTCCGCACAATCTTGTTGGTGCTTTTTCCCTCGTGCCCGTTCAGCTTGTCTGTAAGGATGCCGAATGCGCTTTTGCCCACTTCTTCTCCGTGCTGCTCCACGGTGGTCAGTTTCGGGTCGGTGCTTTGGGCGATGGCTCCGTCGGTGAAACCGCAGATGGAAACCTCGTCCGGCACTTTCAGTCCCACCAGCTTGCAGGCATACAATATACCTGCCGCCGTTTCGTCATTAATCGCAAAGAAGCCGTCGGGACGGTTGTCACTCTCCAGCAGGTCGGGCGTTATGGCAATGGCGCGTTCACGGTTGTCGCACAGCTTTATCATGCTGTCGTCCACCGGCACTTTGTATTTCTTCATGGCATCCAGATAGCCGTTCCGCCGGTTTTTGGTAATCTCCAGATGCGGAGATGCGCCGTAGAAGAAGATGCGTTTGCATCCGGTCTGAATCATGTACTCTACGGCGGCAAACGAGCCGGCATAGTCGTCGACCACTACTCGCTCCGTCTTCAGTCCGGTACAGATGCGGTCGTAGAAAACAATCGGAATATTATTATTTAAGAGTTCCTGATAATGATCGTATTGTTCCGTATTCTTGGCAAGAGATGCAATGACGCCACAGACACGGGCGGCGAGAAAAGAATGAACTATTTTTACTTCCTGCCCGTACGATTCGTTGCTTTGCGCCACGATTATATTGTAACCGGCTTCGGCCGCCGCCGTTTCGATGCCGCTCAATACGCACGAAAAGAAGTGATGCACCAGTTGGGGCACAATCACGCCAATCGTGTTGCTGCGGCTTGAACGAAGGTTGACGGCAAGTACATTGGGCTTATAATTATGTTCGCGCGCGTAGGCATGGATGAGGTCACGGGTTTCCCGGCTGATGTCCGGATTGTCCTTGAGCGCTCTCGATACGGTGGAAGGAGAGACATTCAACGCCCGGGCAATATCCTTGATAGTTATCTGCGGTTTGTTCATGAGTATTATTTCTTTTTCAGCCAAAGGTAATGCAAACCGAAGGCAGTACAAAATATGCTTGCTTATTTTTAATGCTGAGTGCGGCTTATCTTATTTTAAAGATAATGCAAGCCGAAAGCGGTACAAAATGAACTTGCTTATTTTAGCTTCTCCGATGCGATTGCAAAAATAGGGGAATCTCGGAATAAATGCTTTATTGTTGACAGCAATCGGGTTAAGTATAAATGCAAACGATTGCATATTCATTATCTTTGACTAATTATTGATGGGACAGACCGGAGTAACCGCAATTTTTCTATATTTGCAGAAAAATAATTTACGACTATGAATTGCATGAATTTGGGGACTTTACGAATGTTGATTGTAGGTTGCGGGCTTTTCCTGTCTGCTATGATACAAGCACAGCGTTCGGAATTTTTGCTTGAGAAGAATTGGAAATTTACTAAGGGTGATGTAACCGGGGCCGTATCGCCGGAGTTTGACGACAGTAAGTGGGAGTCTGTCAGCGTACCGCACGATTGGGCTATCTTCGGACCTTTCGACCGCAACAACGATTTGCAGAATGTTGCCATTACACAGAATTTTGAGAAGAAGGCATCCGTTAAGACAGGGCGTTCCGGCGGACTGCCGTACGTGGGCGTTGGCTGGTATCGTACGAAATTCGATGTTCCTGCCGGCAAACAGGCAACGCTGGTTTTTGACGGAGCCATGAGTGAAGCCCGTGTGTACGTCAATGGGAAAGAAGCCTGTTTTTGGCCATTTGGCTATAATTCTTTCCATTGCAACGTTACGGAACTGCTGAATGAGAATGGTAAGAATAATGTGTTGTCGGTTCGCCTGGAGAACAAACCGCAGTCTTCCCGCTGGTATCCCGGTGCAGGACTGTATCGCAATGTACGTGTAGTAACAACAGACCGTATCTATGTTCCGGTGTGGGGCACGCAACTCACCACTCCGCACGTATCTTCCGAATACGCTTCCGTACGTCTGCGCACGGAGATAGCCAATGCGGGAGAAAATAATATCCGTGTGGTAACGGAGATTGTATCGCCGGACGGTAAGGTGGTTGCCGTAAAAGATAATACAGGTAAGATTAATCATGGCCGGCCTTTCGAACAGAATTTTCTGGTAAACAGTCCTGCCTTATGGTCGCCGGAGACACCTTATTTATATAAAGCATCTTCCAAAATATACGTAGACGGTAAACAGGTGGATGAATACATCACCCGCTTCGGTATTCGCAGCATAGAGATTGTTGCCGACAAAGGCTTCTTCCTGAATGGCAAGCACCGTAAATTTCAGGGCGTCTGCAATCATCACGACTTAGGACCTTTGGGAGCTGCTGTCAATGTAGCCGCCCTTCGCCGCCAGCTTACGCTGTTGAAGGATATGGGTTGCGACGCAGTCCGTACCTCACACAATATGCCGGCCCCGGAATTAGTGGAGCTTTGTGATGAGATGGGCTTTATGATGATGATAGAACCTTTTGACGAATGGGACATTGCCAAATGTGAAAACGGTTATCACCGCTACTTTGGCGAATGGGCGGAGCGGGACATGGTGAATATGTTGCGTCATTACCGTAATAATGCCAGTGTGGTAATGTGGAGCATTGGCAATGAAGTGCCTACGCAATGCAGTCCGGAAGGTTATAAAGTCGCTTCGTTCCTGCAGGATATATGCCATCGTGAAGACCCTACGCGTCCTGTTACCTGCGGTATGGATCAGGTGTCTTGTGTCTTGGAAAACGGATTTGCCGCCATGATAGACGTACCCGGTCTTAACTATCGTGCTCACCGTTATGTAGAATCCTATAATGCGCTTCCGCAAAATATCATTCTGGGGTCGGAGACTGCTTCTACCGTCAGTTCACGCGGCGTCTATAAATTTCCGGTGGAGAAGCGTGCCAGTGTGCGGTATGACGACCATCAATGTTCGGGGTATGACGTAGAGTGTTGCTATTGGTCTAATATCCCCGATGTGGATTTTGCCTTGGCTGATGATTATGACTGGACTATCGGGCAGTTTGTCTGGACTGGTTTCGACTATTTGGGTGAACCTTCTCCATACGATACGGATTCCTGGCCCAGCCATAGCTCCGTATTCGGTATCATAGACCTGGCAAGTCTGCCTAAAGACCGTTATTACCTGTATCGCAGCGTTTGGAACAAGAATGTGAATACGCTGCATATCCTTCCTCATTGGACATGGCCGGGCAGGGAAGGAGAGAATACTCCCGTATTCGTTTATACCAACTATCCCGGCGCAGAGCTTTTTATCAATGGTAAGAGCTACGGCAAGCAGCGTAAACTTACAGCCGGAGAGAGTGAAGCCTTGCAGGGTCAAGACTCGTTTGCCTTGCAGCGTCGCTACCGCCTGATGTGGATGGATGTTCCTTATGAACCGGGCGAACTGAAAGTGGTAGCCTATGATGCTGCCGGCAAACCGGTAGAGGAAAAAACGGTCCATACCGCCGGCAAGCCTCATCATCTGGAATTGGTGGCAGACCGTACCGGACTTGTTGCCGATGGCAAAGATTTGGCATATATCACGGTCCGTGTTGTCGATAAAGACGGTAATCTTTGTCCGTCCGACAATCGTCTTGTTTCTTTCTCTGTGAAGGGAGCCGGCCGTTATCGCGCCGCCGCTAATGGTGACGCCACCAGCCTCGACCTTTTCCACTTGCCCAAGATGCCCGCTTTCAATGGACAGCTGACGGCTATTGTGCAGAGTACGGAGCAATCCGGTGAGATTGTTTTTGAAGCCAAAGCCAAAGGTCTGCGGACAGGAAAAATCGTATTGTCTGCCGGTATACAGCGCTAATTTGCCCTGTTTCTTTTGTTGCAGGGGAATAAACAGTATTCGAGTGCAGGCAAAACCGTCTTATCCCGGATTTAGTTGATTATTGGAATTGTCAACTGAATCCGGAGTAAGACGGTTTTTATATTATTGTTGGTGTGTTTCCTTTTATGGCTTGCAACAGCTATTCCCTTCTTTTTGTTCGCTGTCACTGCATATCAGACCGCAAATATGATGCAATCGTTTGCATTCTTCTTGCTGCACTTTTTGTAGCATCTGTGTTTCTTACTCGATAATATGGCATACATTTGTTGTATCATAATAAAGTATTTGAAGTACGTTCTGCAATAATGTTAATATACTGAAACGTTTTTTGAATATACTATAGATAATTAATATTGTTAACTTTAATTTTTGAATGCATGAAGCAAGTTAATCTTAGAATCTATCGAACGATTCTTCCCTTGTTATTAGGGCTATTCTTGTCAGTTGGCGCTTATGCACAGAACATCACGGTGAAAGGGCATGTGAAAGATGCTTTAGGTGGTGTGATTGGTGCTAATGTCGTGGAAAAAGGAAATACCACAAACGGTACTATTACGGATTTGGATGGTAATTTTACGTTAACTGTTCCTCAAGGAGCCACTTTGGTGGTATCATTTATTGGCTATAAAACACAGGAAGTAGTAGCGGCATCTTCCGTTATAGTGAATATGGAGGATGATGCGGAGTTGTTGGAAACTGTTGTAGTTATTGGTTATGGCTCTGTCAAGAAGAATGACTTGACCGGTTCTGTTACAGCTATTAAAGCAGATGAAATCAATCGTGGTGCCATCACTTCACCCGACCAGATGCTTCAGGGAAAAGTGCCGGGATTGCTGGTGACTCCTGCTTCCGGAGACCCTACCGGTGGAGCAACTATCCGTATTCGCGGTGCGGCTTCTTTGTATGCTTCCAACGATCCGTTGATTGTGATAGATGGTGTGCCTGTAACCAGTGACGGTGGTGCCGGTATGGCAAATCCGTTGGCCTCGGTCAATCCGAATGATATTGAATCGTATACAGTACTGAAAGATGCGTCTGCGACAGCCATCTATGGTTCACGCGCATCTAATGGTGTAATTATCATTACTACGAAAAAAGGTTCCGGCGATAAGATGAAGGTCAGCTACAATTCCAGCTATAGCTTGAAGCAGAATACCTCTACACTGGATATGATGACCGGCGACCAGTATCGCCAGTATATAACAGAGGTATATGGAGCGGATGATCCCCGTTTGGCTATGATGGGTAATGCCAATACTAACTGGCAGGACTTGATTTATCGTACGGCTTTCTCTACAGACCAAAATGTAAGTCTCTATGGCAATGCCAAGAGTGTACTGCCTTATCGCGTAAGTTTAGGTTATACTTACGATCAGGCAACTTTGAAAGAGGGTGATAACCAGCGTGCCAATTTGGGTATCAGCTTGAGTCCTAAATTCTTTCAAGAGCATTTGAGTGTGAATGTTAACTTAAAAGGTATTTACAACCGTGCCAACTATCCTAATTCGGGAGCAGTGGGCAGTGCTGTTGATTTCGATCCGACACAATCTCCTTATTTCTATGATGCCAACGGTAACATAGATACATCAAAGTCTGGCGGATATTTCAACTGGATTAATGCCGATGGCTCTGCCAATACTATGGCAAGCATCAACCCGTTATCTCAATTATATGATAATTATAATGTAAACGACACTTGGCGTTCAATGGGTAACGTACAGTTGGATTATAAAATTCACGGTTTTGAAGACTTGCGTGTAAACTTGAACTTGGGTTACGACTTGGCACGTACGGAAGGTACGAAGTATTCGGAGTTAGGTTCTATCCTTTCTATGAGAAACGGTGCGCAAGATTATTATGAGAACTATGCGAATTACAACGCGAATACTTTGTTGGAATTTTATGCAAATTACAACAAGGATTTCGGTATTCACCATTTGGATGTAATGGCTGGTTATTCCTGGCAGCACAATTATGTAAAGAATGATAATATTCAATATTACAACAATGACCGTTCCAATGTATATTTGGACAGTCCCTCGGATAGAAAAGAGTATTATCTGGTATCTTTCTTCGGACGTATCAATTATTCGTTGAACTCTAAATATTTGTTTACTGTTTCTTTGCGTGACGATGCTTCTTCCCGCTTCTCCAAAAGTAATCGTTGGGGCTTGTTTCCATCTGCAGCTTTCGCATGGAATATTGCCGAAGAAAACTTTCTGAAAGAATCGGATGCACCGATTTCCAGTTTGAAGCTTCGCCTAGGTTGGGGGCAGACAGGACAGCAGGATATCGGTATCGACCGTTGTTATGCTTATCAGGCAAAATATACCCAGTCATCTGCATTGGCTACTCGTATTCCTTGGGGAAACGGCTATATCTATACTTTAGCTCCCAATGCGTATAACCCGGACATTAAGTGGGAAACAACTGAAACTTATAACGTCGGTCTTGATTTCGGTTTCCTAAAAGGACGTATCAACGGTACGATTGACGCTTATCTGCGCAAAACCAAAGATTTGCTGAATGATGTTACCACACCGATGGGAGTGAACTTCTCCAATAAAGTTATTTCGAATGTGGGTGATATGGAAAATAAGGGTCTTGAGTTTAACTTGAACTTTATTCCTATCGAACGTAAAGATATGCGTTGGACTATCAATGTGAACGGTACATGGCAGGATACGAAAATCACCAAGCTTACAAATAATCCCACACCCGATTATCTCGGAGTGGAAGTAGGTGCCAACATGGGTGGTACGGGTGGTTATACCTCATTGTATAGTGTAGGCTACTCTCCCTATACATATCATTTGTATCAACAGGCTTATGATGAAAATGGCAAGCCGCTTCAGAATGTATTGGTAGACCGTGACGGTGACGGACAGATTACCGCACAAGACCGTTATATTACCGATAAGAGTATTCAACCTAAGTTTTTCTATGGTATCGGTTCGCAGTTTACTTATAAAAACTGGGACTTCGGTTTCAACGCACATGGTTCGGTAGGCGGATATGCCTTGAACAGAATCAAGATGAATACCGCAACTTCCTATTCGGATGATTATACGAAAGGTTACTTGAACAATCTGTCACCTTATTGTATGGAAACCGGTTGGAAGGCAACTATTTCTGAACAACAGAAATATTCGGATATGTTCTTGGAGAATACTACATTCTTCCGTATGGACGATATCAATGTGGGTTATACATTTGATAAGATTAAGAACTGGGGCGGTAAAATTCGTGTAGCCGCTTCTGTACAGAATGTATTTACTATCACCAAGTATAGCGGACTTGATCCGGAGCTTACGGAAGCCGACGGTGTGGATAACAACTTGATTCCGCGTCCCCGTCTGTATACTTTGCGTCTGAATATTAATTTCTAAATATTAGGAGTATAGACAATTATGAAAAAGATTATATATAGTTTGGCAATAGCGGCGTCCATGCTGACGTTCAATTCATGTATCGGGGATTTGGATACTGTGCCTTTAAATGAAACAGATAAGAATGCAGGACAGGCTTATCAGACTTTGGAAGATTTTGAAATGGGACTTGCCTATATTTACGGAGCATATTCTTTGGCGAGCCAAAACGATCCGGGTAAGGCGGATATTGCAGTGGACGATGCAGGGCAGAGCGAACTTGTCCGCCAATATATGGTGCTGAATGAAATGTCTGTAGATGCTTTGAAGTGTACTTGGGGAGATAGTTATATCGTGGAGCTTCAGAATAATTCATGGTCTGCCACCCCGAATGCTTCGACTTTGGCTGTTTACACACGTTGTATGATGGTTGTGACCCGTGCCAATGAATTCTTGAAACAAAGTAATGCCACTTCTATGGAAGGACTGGCTCAACTGCGTGCCGAGGCCCGTTTTTTGAGAGCTTTCGCTTATTATTTGCTGATGGACTTATATGGAAATCCACCTTTTGCTATGGAAGAGAATGTAGCGGGTGCGCTTCCTTCTCAAATAGGACGCAAGGCTTTGTTTGAATGGATAGAAGGAGAGTTGAAGGACTTGCTGGAAGGCAGTGATTTACCGGCTGTAGGTGCAGTACCTTATCCCCGGGTTACCAAAGGAGCTGCTCAGGCTACATTGGCACGTATGTATCTGAATGCAGAGGTATATACCGGTACTGCCCGTTGGCAGGATGCGCTTGATGCTGCCGAGGCTACCATTAAAATGGGATATGACTTATGTCCAAATTATGAAGAACTGTTCATGCAGGATAATTCGGAAAATGATAATGCCCGTAAAGAGTTTATCTTCGCCATTGCATATGATCGTGATAACTCACAAAGCTGGGGAGGAACTACGCATCTGGTATCGGCAAGCTTGAGTTCAGAAGCCAATTCTGCCATTGCTAAGGAATTAGGATATCCGGGAGCTCGTGTTGCCCGTGAAAACTGGAATGGTTATCATGTACCGAATGAATACGTGGAATTTTTCGAATTGAAAGGTGTAACTTGGGGAGGAACTTCAGGTTTTGGATATGATCGTGCAAACAGTGATAAACGTGCTTTCTTCTATAATATCGGTGGTACGAAAGAATATAGTAACAGTGATATTAATTCAGGTTGGAGATGTTGGAAGTTTACAAGCCGTGATTCAAAAGGAAATCTGTTCTCTGGTGATGAATTCTCTAAACTTTCATCTGCAGATTTTCCCATTATTCGTTTAGCGGAAATGTATCTGATTTATGCAGAGGCTAAGGCACGTTTGGATGGTGGAACAACTACGGATACCAAAGCTCTTGGTTATATTAAAGAGCTGCGTGAACGTGCTGGTGTTTCAGTACCTACTTCTATCGATACTGAGTTTATTCTGAAAGAGCGTGCCCGTGAGTTGATGTGGGAAGGGCATCGTCGTACTGATTTGATCCGTTACGGATATTTCACTTCGGTATCATTCCCATGGCCATATAAGGGCGGTGTACCTGACGGTAAGGTTTCTTTGGGGCAGCACCTGACGGTTTATCCGATTCTGAATACCGACTTGACAGAGAATCCAAACTTGGTTCAGAACGAAGGCTATAAATAAAAATGTAACTTTAAATATCAGAAAATATGAAACTCTTTAAATATATAATCTTATCTGTGGCGGTGACTATGTTCGCTTCTTGTGAAACGGATCTGGAAACAGTTCGGATTTCTAACCCGGATGATTTTGTAGCTCCGGTGTTGAAAGGAGAATACAGTGATATTACGGTGACCGCAGAGAATGCTAAAACCGGAAGTATTGAATTTAAGTGGTCTGCTGCTGATTTTGGCTTACCGACAGAAGTTCTTTATAGTGTCTATCTGTCTTGTGGAGATAAGTCTGCTTTGTTGGGACAAAAAAAAGATACTGAAGCAACATTCTCTTATGAGGACATAAACAGTGTTGCGCTTTCAGGTTTGGAAATTGCCCCTAATGCAACAGGAAGCGTTACCGCGTATGTAACGGCAAAAATGGCCGGAACTGATAATTATGAACCGATTGCATCAGCTAAATCTAATAGTTTTAATGTAACGACTTATGAAGTACCGGTGAAAGCGATGTATTTGGTTGGTGAAATAAACGGTTGGAATAATCAAGAAGGTGCAGCACTTGAAATATGGGAAACAAAAGGCGGCTCCAATACGTATGAAGGTATTTATAATTTTGTGAATAAAGACGACGCGAGTGATACCGATTGTGGATTCCAAATTTTACCTACTGCTGGTAGTTGGGATGGACAAATGGGATATGGCTCTTTTGATACCCATAGTGATGTGATAAAAGGTGAGCAGACAAATCCGAAAGGTGATATGACAGTATCAATTGGTATTTATAAAATTACAGCCAATATACCTGCAAAATTAATCGAAATGACCAAACTTGAATCTATAAGTATTACAGGTGCTTTCAATAGTTGGGGTAATGGTGGTGATGACAGAGCAATGACATATAATGTTTCTGAAAATGTGTGGGAATCGGCTCCGGCTGCTTTTGGCGCGGGAGAAGAGTTCTTAATTCGACTGAATAAGAATTTTGACCTTAAATACGGTTCAAGCGCTAAAAACAGTACAGCTATTGCCGGTGGCATTGAATTGGTGGAAAGTGGCGGTAATAATATTGCTGTTCCTTCTGCAGGAACTTATGTAGTAAAATTCCATGCAAATCGTACTCCTTGTGTCGTTGAAATGGTTAAGCAATAAGATTGAAACCAATTGGTAGATTGATATGATTTTGAAAGAGAGGTTGTCGGTCTTTGTGCCGGCAACCTCTTTCCTTATAATATAAATAAAGATTTAGAGATGAAATTAAGACTTTTGATGACATGCTGTTTCTTACCATTGGTAGCAGTCATTTACTCACAAACAATCCCTCAAGAGATTTACGACAATTTGAATAAAAGTGCCAGCGTTTATTACGCTTATCCTCAAGTTGATGAACAGTATACACCAGCTCCTGCAGGATACACGCCTTTTTATATATCACATTATGGCCGTCACGGTTCGCGCTATCTTATTGCCGATACTGATTATTTATCGGTAATGCAAGTTTTGGAAAAAGCTGCTGCCATAGGTTTTCTTTCTGAAAAAGGTCAAGATGTATATCGCCGTCTTCAACTGGTATGGAAAGATGCTCAAGGGTTAGGAGGGCAGCTGACCCCATTGGGCTATAAGCAACATCGTGAGATAGCGGGGCGTATGTTTCATAATTTTCCGGAAGTATTTGAAGGAAATAAAAATATTAGTGCCCGTTCTACGGTAGTAATCCGTTGTGCATTAAGTATGACTGCCTTTTGCGAGACACTAAAGGGGTTGAACCCAAAACTGCAAATAACTTATGGTTCCGGTGACCGATATATGAATTATTTGAATTATTGGAATGAAGATGCCAGAAATTTTACATCCGATGAATCTTCTTGGCGTGAAAGCTATCGTAAATTCCGCAAAGAACATATTTGTCCGGAGCGTTTGATGAAGCTATTGTTCACCAATCAAGCATATGTAGAACAGCATATCAACGCGGAGGAGCTGATGATAGGGTTATACTGGATAGCATCAGATATGCAGAATGTAGATCTTGGTATTTCTTTTTATGATATTTTCGAAGGTAAAGAATTGTTTGATATTTGGCAGGTCTTTAATTATAGTCATTATGTTTGTAACGGTACTTGTCCGTGGGGTAAAGAATTTGTACAGCGTACTTTTATCCCTTTATTGGAAAATATCCTGGAATCTGCAGAGGATGCTATAAAAGACCGCTCGGCTGCGGCTACATTGCGTTTCGGACATGATGGAAATGTGATGCCTCTTACGGGATTACTCCATTTAGAAGGTTGTTATGCAGAGGAAACCAATCCGGAAGATTTCTATAGGGTATGGAGTGATTTTAAGATTGTACCGATGGCGGCTAATGTACAGTTGATATTCTTCAGTAAAAAAGGAAGCGATGATATTCTTGTGAAGTTTATGCTGAACGAGAAAGAAGTAAAGGTTCCTTTAGAGAGCGATGTAGTACCGTATTATCATTGGGCAGATGTAGAGAAGTTCTATCGTAATTATATAGCAAGGTTATTATTATAGAAATAATTTCATGATCATTTACTCATACATCTTTATCAGCACCCTGTTCAGCCATTCCCACCGAAAACGGAACCAACGACGGGTGCTGATTTGTTTCCCGCCGAAGCGAAGTACAAACTCCCGATAGCCATGTCTGCGGAAAGGCAGTCCTACATCCATAAATTCAAGATGGCGGTAGCCGCGCTCTTTCGCATCGCGTAATGCCTGCCACACGGCAAGAATTCCGGGATATTGCAAAGCGTATGTCTTGCGCATGCCGCCGGAGAACCATAGGTATGCGCTGTCATCGGAATAGATGCAGGCGCTTCCACCGATAATCTTGTCTTTATAGGTTACAATAAAAATACGGCTTTGCCGGCTCTGTGTCATTTGTTTTTCCAACTGCTGAAAAAAGTCCATGCTGGGGAAGTGTCGCCGTATCTTGGCGGAGTAGTTGTGATGCAGCATTTTGGCAAAAGCGTGGATTTCTTCCGGAGTATGCGCTTCCTTTACCTTTGCCCCGTTTTTCAGTCCTTTTTTGATTTGGCGGATACGCGAGGGGCTGAAACGGACTTCCGCTTGCTCCACGTTATGCAGTGAGTTGCGTACGCGTAGCCAATTAACGGCAAAGTATCGGTTCTTACGGAATACTTTATAACCGGATAGCGAATTATCCAGATTACGGAACTCGATAAGAAAGGCTTCCCGCAAAGCTTCGTCTGTGAGGCGTTGCAGCATATCACTAAAAACAGCTTCCCTGTCAATGGTTTCATCAAAATATTCTCCTGTGCCGTATACTTCGCATCGCTTGATAATAGAGGGGGGGAACAGACGTACGCTTTTTCGTATGGCGGCAAGTAGTTTGGCTACGGGTACTCCGCCTTCCGATGCTACAATAAGCAAAGGAGTATATCCCGGAGTTGCTTCGTAGATGCGAAACAGCTCCGTGGAATGGAATGTATTGGTGCCCGGCAGTTCGGGCACCCGGCTCCCCTGGTAATATGTAGTCAGTTTCAAGGGCATTGCTGCAAATTTAAAAAAATAATCTTGTATCTTTGCATTGCTTAACAACAAAGTATTCATTTCTAAACGATATACATATATGGAAAGTTTTAGTGAATTGATAAAAAAACGCCGTAGCATGCGGAAGTTTACGGAAGAGGAATTGACACAAGAACAGGTGGTTACACTGATGAAAGCCGCGCTGATGGCGCCTACTTCCAAACGTAGTAATGCATGGCAGTTTATCGTGGTGGATGATAAGGAAACATTGAAAAAACTATCTTTCTGTAAAGAGCAGGCTTCACAATTCATTGCGGATGCGGCATTGGCGGTGGTTGTAACTGCCGATCCGCTGGCAAGTGACGTTTGGATAGAAGATGCTTCTATCGCTTCCATTTATCTGCAGCTTCAGGCGGAAGATATGGGGCTGGGAAGTTGCTGGGTACAGCTTCGTGAACGTTTTACCGCATCCGGAATGTCTTCCAATGAATATGTACATGACGTACTTGATATACCCTTGCAATTGCAAGCCCTCAGTATAATAGCGATCGGTCATAAAGGAATGGAGCGCAAACCTTTCAATGAAGACAATCTGCAATGGGAAAAGATTCACCTTAATAAATATGGAGGGAAATAAAGGTGAGCGCGGCAAAAGCAAACAATAACAAAGACACATATAAGGCTACGGCTATCACGTTGATTGTGTTCGGTGTGCTTTATCTGGCAGACAAGTTGCTGCATTTTTCTACATTGGGTTTGTCGTGGGTGATGAACAGGGATAACTTTCTGCTTTATACGGCAATCATCTTCTTATTATTCAAGCATGATAAGTCAGTGGGATTGGTGCTGATAGGTTTGTGGTTGATATTGAATTTCGGATTGATAACGGCTCTGCTTGGTACTATGTCAGCTTATTTGTTGCCGGTGGCGTTATTGGTTGTAGGCGGTATTTTATATTTGGTATCTACAAGATAAAATGAAGAGAAGCATAGAAGATACATCTATCGTATTTATCGGAGCCGGTAATCTGGCGACGAATTTGGCAAAGACGCTTTATTATAAAGGATTCCGTATCGTGCAGATATACAGCCGTACGGAAGAGTCGGCACGGACATTAGCACAGGTTGTGGAGGCCGCCTATACTACCGATTTGTCGTCTGTGGCGACAGATGCCCAACTTTATATTGTTTCTCTGAAAGATGCGGCGTTTGTACAGTTGTTGCCGGAGATAGTTGCCGGCAAGGAAGATGCCTTATGGGTACACACTGCCGGTAGTATTCCGATGGACGTTTGGGCGGGTAAGGTAACCCGATATGGTGTGTTCTATCCTATGCAGACATTCAGTAAACAACGTACTGTCGATTTCCGGCAGATACCGGTTTTTGTGGAAAGCAATTCTGCGGCAGATACTCAGACCTTGAAAGATATTGCTTCCGTACTTTCCGAGAAAGTCTATGAGGCTACTTCCGAACAGCGTAAGAGTTTGCATTTGGCAGCGGTATTCACTTGTAATTTTACAAATCATATGTACGCCCTTGCTGCCGAACTGTTGAAGAAATATCAGCTTCCCTTTGAAGTGATGTTACCCTTGATAGACGAGACTGCCCGCAAAGTACACGAACTCGAACCGCGTCTTGCGCAGACGGGGCCTGCCATACGGTATGACGAGAATGTCATCAACAATCACTTGCAGATGCTTTCCGATGAACCGGGAATGCAAGAACTGTATAGGCTGATTAGCGAAAGTATACATCAACAAAACAGCTGACTTCTGAGTAAAGAATAACGGTATGAGTACAATCAACTATGATTTGAATAAGATAAAAGCGCTCGCTTTTGATGTGGACGGGGTATTGAGCGCTAACATTATCCCGATGAGTACGGAAGGTGAGCCGATGCGCACGGTAAATATAAAGGACGGTTATGCATTGCATCTGGCTGCCAAATATGGAATTCCACTGGCCATTATAACCGGTGGGCGTACGGAAGCGGTGCGCAAGCGTTTTCTTGCTTTAGGAATATTGGCAGAGAATATCTATATGGGGTCTTCCGTCAAAATACATGATTATCATGATTTTCGTGACCGTTATGGTCTGCGGGATGAAGAAATATTGTATGTAGGTGATGATATTCCCGACATTGAGGTGATGAGTACTTGTGGCTTGCCTTGTTGTCCGAAAGATGCCGCTCCCGAAGTAAAATCCGTTGCCTGCTACATTTCCCACAAAGAGGGTGGATATGGCTGCGGACGGGATATTGTAGAGCAGTTCTTAAAAGTAAAAGGTCTTTGGATGGCAGACGAGAAAGCCTTCGGTTGGTAATTTCTGTCAGTTGATAACTCGCAATTCATAATTTATTAAAGTCATGTTGGATAATCTCAAAAAATATAAAGTCATACTTGCTTCCAATTCTCCCCGCCGGAAAGAATTGTTAACAGGACTTGGCGTGGACTACGAAGTGCGTACCTTGCCGGATGTAGACGAATCGTATCCTGATACATTGCAAGGAGCGGATATACCTCTTTATATAGCGAAAGAAAAAGCGGATGCCTATCGGGATATGTTACAGCCGGGTGAATTGATGATAACGGCTGATACCATTGTCTGGTTAGATGGGAAAGTACTTGGAAAACCTAAGGATAGGGAAGATGCTTTATGTATGCTTCGCGCTATGTCAGGTCGTACTCACGAAGTATTTACCGGTGTTTGTATTACTACAACGGAATGGCAGCGAAGTTTTGCCGCCCAGACGGAGGTTCGTTTTTCCAAACTGAGCGAAGAGGAAATCGCTTATTATATAGATAAGTTCCAACCGATGGATAAAGCCGGTGCCTATGGGGTGCAAGAGTGGATTGGCTTTATCGGAGTGGAGAATATTTCGGGAAGTTATTATAATATAATGGGGTTGCCGGTACAACGACTTTATAAGGAACTTATCAGGATATAAGTATTTTTTATATTCGGGCATTTACCGGATGATTTTTAAACAGGCACGGATTATATGGAAGTTCACGGTTTTATAGACAGGATAGTCGTGAAGTTCCATATAATTCGTGCCTGTCAGCATTATAAAACGAGTACTTGCTTACTTCATAAATAATATTGACTGATATTTTGTGAAATACTTAAAATCGCTCGTAGAGATGTTTCTGAGCGGGTAATTAATTTGTGCCAGACCGGATTTTACCCTTTTTGTACTAAATCTTACTCACATAGTTTCTTCCATTTACGGATATTTGCACAGGCATTAGAACTGCTATTTGTGAACTTTGAATATTAACTATAAAACACTAATACTTATGAAGCGTTTAATGAAATTATTATTTATTCCGCTTTTAGCTTTTTTTTCCTGTACCTCGCAAGTTGACGAGATTTGGGATAATGGTAAGCTTCCTCAAGACGAAGGTAACACTTCTCGGAAAGATGAACTGCATCCCGTTGGTGTCCGTTTCAGCCAATCGAGTATTAAGACATTTGCCGCAGAGGGTATCTCCGAAATCGGAATTTATGTGTATATGTCCGATTCTCTTATTTATGGAGAAACGCAATCTTTGGTACATGGGGCTGTTGAGGTTCCTTTGCCTTTGGGAGAGAATTTGCAGACGTTTGTTGTAGCGAATGCTGATGAAGTGTCCGGTGCCGATAAGCTCTCTACTACCGTTATCCGTCAGAAAGACAATATGCAGAAACCTGTCTACATTTCCGGGATAATGGGATTTACTTCGGACAATTCCGTAAAATCACTCGATATTGAGTTGAAGCGATTGATGGGACAAGCAGTGTTCAGTCCCAAAGAAACAGCGGAGGAATTGGACGGTATTACCCATTTTGACGCATTGGATATAACATTTACCAATGTAGGCGTGGCTTACAATGTGAAGGATGAAAAAGCAGTCCTTGAAGATGTAACCGTACGCACAGACCGTACCGCAGGTTTCGAGGCTTTTGTCTATTCCTTCCCCACGGAGAATAACGGTTCGCGTACGTCGGTTGATGTTACTTACTTAAAAGAAGGGGTGGAAGTGAACCGTACGAATGGTGCGCTTGATACGGGTATTGCTTTTAAGTCGTCCAAGCGTTCGGTCGTTCACATGGAAATACTGAATGAAGATTGGGTAGAAATGGGATGGGAAGATATAACAGAAGAAACAGAACTTTAAACTCCTGCAAAATCTAATATGAGAAAAAGTATATCATCTGCTGTGGCGGGACTGATGCTCCTGCTCGGCATAGCTGCTTGTTCCGAAGACAGTAAATACAACTCTTCGGTAGTGAAGGATATTCAAATGTATTTGGATGATGAGGCTTATTCGCTGAATACAGGCTCATCCAACAAACCGCTGTTTATTTATGCTGCCGATGGCAGCTATGTGGCGAACTATTCTACTTTATACCGTTTCCAATTGCCTGACGGTAAATATCGTATTGTTGCTGCTACGGAAGCCGATTCGTTGCCGCATCCGGGCAATTTGAATGATATAGTGCTTAATCAAGACCCCAAAGCAGAGAAAGTCTATGCTTTGTCTGCTCCGGTGGAGTACGCTTCTCCTTTTAATGAGCCTTTGGAGATTCGTATGTATAACCGTACCGGTACGCTCCGTTTGCGGGCAACCGACCGTAAGGCGGACAAACGTTATTCTACGATACGCGCCATCGTTTCTACGCCTATATCCGGCTATAAGATTTCGGATGCCACGTTTGTGAAGTCGCCTATCGAGGTGGTACGCAATACAGCGACCTCTACGGGTGGTGTGAACTATACCGACGACTTGGTATTGTTCGAGACCGATACGGATAACGAAGCGGTAACAGTCCGTTTTGAATATTTGGACGCAAATCAGCAAGTAATACAGACCAAAGAGATAGAAGGAACTTTCCCTATTCTGCCAAAGAACCTTACAACGGTTTCTTTCGAATTGAACAATGCGGATGAACCGACTATTCAGGATTATACGGTAACTATCGCTCCGGAAGAATGGGAAGAAGAAGATATTAATCCGGATGCTCCTATTCGCGTGCCGGAGGGATATACATACGTTAGTCCGGGAGAGAATATCAATAACGTCTTCAATAGATTGAAGAACGATGAAACTGCAACAGACATCAAACTTTTCCTGAAAGCGGGGACAACTTATCAGTTTGTAGATGGAACGTTAAATGATATGCCTAAGGGACTCTCTATTGTGGGGCAAGAGCCTAAAGAAGGTGAAAGTTTGGCTGTATTGGAGTTGAAATCAAGCCTGAGCATATCGAGTGCGAATTTCATTGAGGCGTTTCATTTCGAGAACTTGGTGATAAAAGTTGTCGCCAATGAGAAGGGTGCGCTGGATTTCTTTAATTTTAAAAACCAGGAATTCCATATCGGAACCATCTCATGGAAGAATTGTGAAATCAATGATTTAAAACGTTCCCTATGGTATCAGATAGTAGACGGGGATAGAAAGCAAACCGTAGAGAAGGTTATTATTGAAGACTGTCGTTTCTTCGGATTGAATTCCGGTCAAAGTGGTTTCTTCGGATTGTCTACCAAACAAGATGCGCCGGTACATAGGTTTGAATTTAGGAACTCGACTTTCCATGCCAATGATATGACTAAAGCATTGATCACAGGGGTGAGTAAAATGAAAGGTAATCTGGATGTAGTGGTAGAGAATTGTACATTTATCGCTATGAAAACAGGTATGACTTTCTTTGATTTGAAGCCGTCTAATACTGATAATTTCAATGTTACCGTAAAAAATAATCTGTTCAGCGGAGTTTCTGATGGCGCAAGTGGCACGTGGATTAATCTTGGAAATGTAACTACTCGTACAATCAACAATAACTATATCACCAACGGCTTTACATTGAATAACTGGGGTGTAGAAGAAAATGAAAAACCGATGGAAACTACTCTTCCAATGGACGGACTTTTCCAAGATGTAAATGGTAGGGATTTCACTATTACTGATAATAACTCTGAGATTTATACGAATAACATCGGCGACCCGCATTGGATTAAATAATCGAATACTAACGAAAAACAAATAAAAGCTATGAGATATTTTCTATTCATACTGTTAGCAGGCTTGTTAGGAGCATGCAGTGACGAGGGCGAATTGAATGGCGCCGTAGGAACCGATAGCTTGGAACTATCGAAAAAGGAACTGAAACTGTCCAATGTGGCTACTTCTTCCACTGTGGATATAACCGCCACCGGTGAATGGTTGGCAGCCGTAGTAGAACCGGCCACCAATGATGCGGAGCAGGCTTGGCTTACGTTGTCGAAAAGCAATGGTACGGGAAATGATGAACTTCGCCTGTTTGTAGCGGAAAATACAGACGGAGCCAAACGTACGGGTAAGGTTAAGGTTACCATGGCAGGTGCAGGCTCTACCTTGGAGCAAGAGATTGCCATAGAGCAATTAGGTTCCGACCCGGATATTCTGTTTGAATTTACTTCCGAACCTATTTCTTTCCGTGGTGCGGAAGTAGAGCTCAAAGTTGTAGCCAATATGGAATGGAAGATGGATATTGATGAACAGTGCGACTGGATTGAAGTTGTGGAAGAAACTCCGGTAACCCGTAACTTCTCCGAACAGATTCTGAAACTGAAAGTTGCGTTGAATACCGGTAGTGCACGTGCAACGGAACTTGTATTCACTACGGTAGGCGAGTATAAACTACAACGCGTATTGAAAGTGATGCAAGAAGCGGTAAACGGCATGGCTGCTATCGAGCAGGATGAATATACTATTCCTTATAAATGCCGGACTTTGGTAATTCCTTTCACACAGGAAGGAGATGAACCGGTAGATAATTTCGATGCTATTCCTTCCGAGGCTTGGATTACTCATAACAAAAGAGAGTCTACAAGCAACGAAATAGTTTTGACGATTGCTGATAATGAAGATTTTCTGCCGCGTACCTCTACCGTGCGTATTTTGGATAAGACCATAACTATCTTTCAGTATGGTAAGCCTGATACCGGTATTGGTGATGACAAGAGTGTTGAAGCCCTTGCCTTCCCCGGTGCAGAAGGGGGTGGACGTTTCACTACAGGCGGACGTGGCGGAGTACTTTACAAAGTGACGAATCTGGATGATTACGGTTTGGGCGAAACTCCGATAGAAGGTAGCTTACGTTATGGTATCGAGCAGATTCAAGGTCCTCGTACTATTGTTTTTGATGTAGACGGTACGATTGAACTGAAGCGGGGGATTTATCTGGTGGATTATCCCGATTTAAGTATTATCGGGCAGACTGCTCCCGGTGAAGGTATCACGTTGAAGAATTACAATTTTTCATTCAATCTTTCTAAAGATCCGGAAAAGGGTGCGGGAAACAGTATTAATGCCATCGTCCGTTTCTTACGTATTCGTCCGGGTGACGCTTGCTCCGATTATGCGGAAGATGCTATCGGTGGCCGTTATTTCAAGAACGGTATCATAGACCATGTAACAGCCGGTTGGAGTGTGGATGAAACGTTGACTTTCTATGGAGTTCAGAACTTTACGGCGCAATGGTGTATCGCCAGTGAAAGTCTGAACTTATCGAACCATGCCAAGGGTGCTCACGGTTATGGCGCTATGTTCAGCGGTGACAATACTACTTTCCACCATATTTTGCTGGCGCATCACGGTAGCCGCTGCCCACGTATCTCCGATCTCTCGGAACCGGGAACTCAAGGCTCTTATGACTACTGCGGATATTTCGATGTACGTAATAATGTTTATTACAATTGGAGTGAGAGCGGTTTTGGAAGTTATGGTGGCAAATATGCTACATTCAACCTGACGAACTGTTACTACAAACCGGGACCGGCCACAGGTACGGGCTATAAGTCGTATCGTGTCCTTTCTACCGATCCTACGGCCAGAGCCTATATTAGCGACAATTATATAGAGGGTAATTCAAAAGTTAGTTCCGATAATTGGACGGACGGTGTTTGGGCGCAATTTGATAAGAGCTTGGTAGAACAGGGTGTATCGGATGAAGAAAAGCAGGCTATGAAGATGGCGGACTACCAACCTTTCAGTAAAGTGACCAGCCATACGGCGCAGGTTGCCTATGAAAGAGTATTGGACTATGCAGGCGCTTCTTTGCGTCGAGATGAAATAGACCGGCGGATTATAGGTGAAGTCAGAGCGGGAAGCGCTCCCTACAAAGGTTCTAAAATGTCCTATTGGGATGAGAAAGGAAATTTGGTAACTCTGAAGGACTCTGATAAGAAGCCGGGTATCATCGATACTCCAAGCGATGCCGCGGGCGGTTATGTAGAGATGAAAAAGGGATATCTCTGGCCGGATAGCGATAATGATGGTATACCCGATATTTGGGAACTCGCCTATGGCTTGAATCCTGAAGATCCGAGTGATGCAAATGTAATCAGTAGCAGTGTAGACCCTAACGGTCGCTACTCCAATTTGGAAGTTTACTTCCATAATTTGGTGCAACACATTGTCTATTATCAAAACCAAGGCGGGCAGCCCATGGAAAGAAAGTAAAGAATAACAGACATATATAATACTTTAGAAGAATGAATAAGTTAATCATAAGCATATTTACCTTGTTAATGGTAGCGGTCGGTGCTGTGGCGCAGACTGCCACCGTAACCGGTACGGTGACAGATGACTACGGACCTGTGATTGGCGCCACCGTAATAGTACAAGGTACAACAATTGGTTGTACTACGGATTTGGATGGAAAGTTTTCTTTGGCAAACGTTCCTAATGTGGATAAAGCGGTTCTGAAAATCAGCTTTGTAGGTATGGAAGAAGTAAAAGAACCTTTGAAAGGACGTACTTCGGGCATCAATATACACATGACAGAGTCTGCCAGTATGCTGGAAGATGTGGTGGTTATCGGTTACGGAACTCAGAAAAGAGGTAACCTTACAGGCTCTATTTCCAGTGTATCGGGAAAGATATTGGAGAAAGTACAGACTACTTCTGCGGCTGAGGCTATCGTAGGTAAACTTCCGGGCGTACAGGTAACGACAGTAGACGGCTCACCGGATGCGGAAGTTAAGATTTTGGTGCGTGGAGGTGGCTCTATTACGCAGGACAACAGTCCGTTGATTATTCTTGACGGGTTCGAAGTAAGTAGCTTGAATGATGTTCCGCCTACGGATATAGAGTCTATCGAGGTATTGAAGGATGCTGCTTCTACCGCTATTTACGGCGCCCGCGGTGCTAATGGCGTTATTTTGGTATCGACCAAGAATCCGACAGAGGGACGTGTGTCTATCAGTTTGAATACGTATATACAAACTAAAACACTCTCCAATAAACTGGACGTGATGGACCCTTATGAATTTGTACTGATGCAATATGAAAATGCCCGTCAGAAAAGTTCCAATCCGACTGACTTCAACAATAAATATGGTCATGCCTACGAGCATTATATTTATCAGGGAGATCCCGGTACGGACTGGCAGGATGAAGTGTTCGGAACCCATCCCGTGGCTTCTTATCTTGATTTGAGCGTAAACGGAGGTACTGAAAAAGCAAAGTATAAACTGGCGTTTATTCATCAAGACCAACCCAGTGTAATGGTAGGTAATGGATTGAAGCAAAATAACCTGAATGCTTCCTTTAATTTCAAGCCTTTCAAGTTTCTTACGATGGAATACCGTACGCGCCTGTTGCACAAAGAAGTGGACGGTTCAGGTACGGAAGGTGTCAGTTTGCTGGATGCTCTGCGTCAGGCTCCTACCGAAGGGCTGGACGAATATATGACTTTACCCGAAGACGATACTTATTTCGATCCCGACCAATTGGAAGAAATCGTACGTTTCAATCCGAAGGAGGAATCCGAGAAGAACTATAAGAAGCGAATCAATAAATCGCTTAATACTATGGGAGCCTTGACATGGGATATTGCGAAAGGGTTGACTTTGCGTAACGAATTTGGCTTCGAAAATAATACGGAAGAACAGCGTAAGTTCTGGGGGATGGGAACCAAAAATGCCAAGAACAACAACAACCAACCCATGGCGGAATGGATGATGAAGCAAGGAACCAAATGGCAGTTGACCAACGTCTTGAACTATAATTTTACTTTAGATGATGATGCGCATGATATCCGCCTGATGTTAGGACAGGAAATCAAGAACCAGCAAACAACTACGAAAACGTATTCCACACGTTATTTTCCGGAGAATACAACCGCGGAGAAGGCGTTTGACAATTTGTCGCTCGGTACGCCTTATGAGAATTCCTCAAAGGCGGATTCTCCTTCACGTATTTCCTCTTTCTTCGGTCGTATCAACTACGGATATAAGGATAAGTATCTGGCTACATTTACACTCCGTGCCGACGGTTCGTCTAAGTTCGCAGCCAATAATCGCTGGGGATTTTTCCCCGCAGGAGCATTGGCATGGCGTCTTTCTAATGAGGACTTTATGCAGGATGTTACATGGATATCCAATTTGAAGTTACGTTTGAGTTACGGTACGTCCGGTAATGACCGCATTGATGCCGATTTATATCAAAAGCTTTACGGAGTAAGCAGTGAGGACCCTGCCGGTTGGAGAGAGATGAGCCGCTATTATTATCAGTTCTATAATACCAAGTATGTCTACAATCCTAATGTGAAGTGGGAAACGACCATCACCCGTAACTTGGGTTTCGACTTCGGTTTCTTCAAAGAACGTCTTAGCGGTACGGTAGATATCTATTGGAATACGGTGAAAGACTTGTTGGTCCCTTCGGACATCCCCGGTTATACGGGTTACACCAAACTGATGACAAATGTGGGACAAACATCCAACAAAGGTATCGAGCTTCAATTGAATGCTTACATCGTCGAGACAAAAGATTTCTCGTTGAACGCAACTTTCAACATCGGTCATAATAAAAATAAGATTGACAAGCTGGCAAGCGGAGAGAAAGAGTGGATACTTACTTCCGGTTGGAATAAGAGTGTGATGAATGCTGACGATTACCGTGCTTATGTAGGCGGAACCAGCGGCTTGATTTATGGATATGTCAATGACGGTTTTTATAAGGTGGAAGACTTTGAATATTTCGATTCCAAATCGCGCACATGGAAGCTGAAAGAAGGCGTGGTGGATTCAAGTCCGCTTTCGGACACTCCGCGTCCCGGTAATGCCAAGTTCAAGAAGTTGACTCCCGTAGACCCGAACAGTTCCAATCCTTATCAACTGACAGAGGCGGATCGTACGGTTATCGGTAATACTACTCCGAAGTTCTCGGGTGGTTTTGGCCTGAACGCCACATACAAAGGATTTGATCTCAGCATGTTCTTTAACTTCATGTATGACTTTGACGTATTCAATGCCAATAAAGTGATGCTTACCACATGGGCCGACAACCACGAGAATAATTTCGGAATGGAGATAGCTTCGGACAAACGCTGGCGCAACTTCGATGATATGGGTAATGAAATTCGTTACAGTCCGGAACTTCTTGCCGAGTTCAATAAGAATGCTACGATGTGGAATCCCACCTCTATCGGTAAGCCTATCAGCATGTCCTATGCGGTAGAAGACGGTTCGTTCTTACGTCTCAACTCTGCTACGCTTGGTTATACTTTACCTCAGGAGTGGACAAAGAAAGCCGGTCTGAATAAAGTTCGTTTCTATGTGGCAGGAAGCAATCTGTTCACTATCACCGGTTATAGCGGTTACGACCCGGAAGTGGACATCGCTACCGGACTTACGCCGAATATCGACAATAACCGTTATCCGCGTAGCCGTACATATACTTTTGGTGCGCAGTTAACCTTTTAATTGAATCTAAAAAAGAAGGAACAATGAATAAGAAAATATTATACGCATTCATCGCAGGTTCTATGCTTTCCTTGTCATCCTGCAATGATTTTCTGGATGTGACTCCTGCATCAGGCTTTACTCCGGAATATGTGTTCTCCTCTGAGGAAGAAATGAAATCGCTGATGACCCGCATTTACTCCTCCATGACGGAAGACGGGCTTTACGGCAGTAACCTTGCAAGCGGTCTTAATACGAATACCGATGTGGAGATGTCATCCTTTAAGAACAGCACAGTCAATTCTGCCGGTTCGGATATCGGTTGTTTCGATTCGCGCCCCACTTGGGGAACGCTGAACAGTACTTGGAACAATTTGTACTATGTAATCAACTATGCCAATGACTTCCTGCAATCTGTCGAGGAGTCTCCCCTTTGGTCGGAAGAGGTGTCAAAAGACGGACCTACCGAAACGCAGCAAATGTATGGTGAAGTAAAAACGCTTCGTGCCATGTTCTACCTCGATTTGATCCGTACATGGGGAGATGTGGTGTTTGTTACAGAGGCTACGCGGTCTACCGATGATTTCTTTAGCCGCGGTACAACCAATCGTGATAAGATATTGGAATTTCTTATCGATGACCTTATTGCCGCAGAGCCGATGATGAAGTACGCGGCCGATTTGGATTATGGCGTAGAGCGCGCTTCACGCGAATATTGCCAGGCACTTATAGGGCAGCTTGCTCTTTATCGCGGTGGCTGGGCGTTGCGTGCCGATAAGGATAATCCGGCTAATGTGGGTTATATGGAACGTGGAGACAATTTCGAACACTATTATCAAATCGCCATTACCTGGTTAGGCAAGGTTATCAAAGAGGGTAAACACGATTTGAACCAGAGTTTTAAAGATTTGTGGGTGAATGAATGTAACTGGAAAACTGCTAATAACGATGATGTAATCTTTGCCGTACCTATGTTGAAAAGCATAAGCAGCCGTTTTGGCTATAACATTGGCGTAACGATTGCCGAAGGCAGTCATGAGTATGGAAGCGCCCGTAATTATGTAACCTTCTGTGGCACGTACGTATTTTCATTCGATAAAGACGATTTGCGCCGTGACATGACTTGCGTTCCCTACAAATTTGATAAGGAACTCAATCAGGAATATGATATGGGAATTGCAGGTATGGGCGCCGCCAAATGGTCCAAACTCTATATGCAGGCTCCTTTGGGTGCCACCAGCGGTTCCAATACGGGAATTAATAATGTACGTATGCGCTTTGCAGATGTACTGCTGATGTATGCCGAAGCCGTAAACGAACTTTATGGCCCGCGTGATGATGCTCAGGAAGCTTTGAAACGTGTGCGGCGCCGTGCGTTCGACTCTTCTCTTCATGCAGAAAAGGTAGATGCTTATGTAGCCGCGCTCACCAATGAACAGGACTTTTTTCAAGCCATAATGGACGAACGCAAGTGGGAGTTTGGCGGTGAAGGAATCCGTAAGTACGACCTTGCCCGTTGGAATAAATACGGTGAGGTTATTTACAATCTTTACAACCAGATGATTGATTGGGGGTTGGTTGCCAATGGTACTGCCGTTCCGGGTGTGGATAAAGTGCCTGAACGTATCTACTATCAGAGTGTGGAAGATTCTGAACATCCCGAACGCAAGGTTCTTGATATTGTAGGTATTGATGAATACGGTCCGGAAGTAGGGCGTCCTGCCGGTTACGAGATGAAAGAGTATGCCATTGCATGGCGGGTACTTAATCAGGAGACGCAACAATATGAGGCCGCGAGCGAAATCTATTGGAGTTTCCGAGGCTTCATCAATCAAAACAATGAGCAGACGGTAAAGCCTACCGATCCTCTGCGTTACCTCTGTCCCTATCCTTCTAAAGTCATTACCGACCACCGAGGACTGATTCAAAACTATTACGGATATTAATAACAGCAAAAAGAAGAAAGTTATGATAAAATTATTCCATAAACTGATAATGGCCGCATCGCCCGTATTGCTGTGTGGGGCGCTGCTTACCGGCTGTACGGATGATAAATACAATAAGATAGACGACCTCTTTCAGCCCCGTTTCGTGTTGGACGAGCCGGAAGTGACAGGAAACTCTATCAGCCTTGTGTGGTACGAGGTGAATGATGCGGTTTCTTATACCGTAGAGTACTACCTGGACCAGTATCACAACAATCTGTTCATGGCGCAAGAGACTACGGTGCCTCAGTTGTTTGTAGATGATATTCCTTATGGAACCACCTACTATATCCGTGTACGCAGCAATGCTGCCGATGCGGTCAACAATTCACAGTGGAGCTATGCCACGGCATCTACCGAGAAACGTCCGGAATTCACGCGTTTGCTCGAAGATGTTTCCAAGACGGAAATTACCGAAACGTCGGCTGTCATCCGCTGGAAGAAAAACTATCAACAAGACCCGGTGGACAGTATCAGTGTCATGCCGATGATGGATACAACGCTGCCGGGTGTCAGCCGTTATCTTACTATTGATGAAATGTTGCAGGGCTATGCCGAGATTGAGGGGTTGACAAAGAATACGCTTTATACCGTCAATGTGTATGATACCAACAAACCTCGTAAGTATGATAAACCTTACAACTCGGTGACGCTTCGTACCGCAGGGCCGTCGGCTTCTTCCATACCTGTGGGGCCGTCGGATGACTTGTCTGCCATATTGCAGGAAAACGACCTCAACCCTGAAGTTCCTGAAGGAACGGAATATTACCTGCCTGCCGGTTCTTCTTATCGCGTCACTCCGTTCGAGCTTGCCAAAGGTTTCCGTTTGGTGGGCAGTAGTGATGGAATCAAGCCGAAAGTGATTCTGGATGATTGGTGGAAGATTGCGGAGGGTTCGTATATTACATCATTGGAATTTGAGAATATTGAGTTCCAGCATGCTTCCAACAATAAATACTTTATGAATGCCGATAAATCGTTTACTCTTGAGAGCGTCAGCTTTGTCAACTGTGACTTCATCGGGTTGACCCGTGGATTCTGGCGTCATCAGCAAGCAACCAGTAAGCATATTATGAACTTTGAAGTAGAAGGTTGCCGTTTTGACAAATGCGGATGGCAGACGGGTAGTTACGGTTTGGTAGATTTACGTTCGTTCAACGACCCGACATCGTACGACCAGATAGATAAGGCGGTGTTCCGTAACTGTACTTTCAGTCGTGATAATGACGGAACGGCAGGATTCGGTTGGGGCAATCTTTTCTATGCGCCTTATGTGGATAAGCCTATACAGTTGGAATTCAAGAATATTACAATCTATAACTATAGTCTCAACAAGCGATTGATTAACATCAGCTCTGCTGTTGGTTCCGAACTTACCATTGAAGGTATGGTACTTGCGTCACCTTCGGGAGACTTATATGTGGCGGGTGCTAATACTACCACTCATTTCTCCAATAACTATACGACAAAGGACTATGCATTGGGTGGTGCCAAGATGAATGCAACGGATTTGGATATCACGGCAGCGGAACTTTTTGTTGATCCGGACAATGGAGACCTTACCATCAAGGACAGTTCTTCACCTATTGTAATTAACCGTGCAGGTGATACGCGCTGGTTGCCTTGATAAAAAATGAGATAAGTAATAGAAATTAATGAAAGAAACAATAGAAATTACAAACTTAATAATTTAATAGTATGAAACTTAGATACTTATTTTTTGCAGCGGCCGTCTCTACATTGGCGGCTGCATGCAGCGAGGTGGACGAATTGGCTTCCAGTTCATCACAGAAGACATTAGAAACCATACAATCCGGTACGGACAATTTTACTACGCGTGTTAATTTAGATAGCCAGTGGGAGGCAGGAGATGCCATCGGAGTATATATGCTGGATGCAGGAACAGGAAACATTCGGAATTCGGCTATGAATATACAATATAATGCTGAAGTGACGACAACATCGACTACTACGGATTTTGTAGCTGCTAACGGGGGCGGCATCGGCATTTATGACCAACCTTGTGACTTTAAGGCGTATTATCCGTATTCTTCCAATGAAGACGGTAAAGTAGATATGGGTGCAGGTCTTTATAATATTGATTTGTCGGATCAGACGGATGGCATCTCTGCGCATGATTTGATGTGGGCAGAGGCAAATGGTATGGAGACAGCTGATTTGCAGAATAGTGGATTGTCATTGACTTTTCGTCATAAGCTGGTTCTTTTGCGTGTACATGTAAAAGGAAATGTGACGGCAGAGAATGTAACGGTAAGCGGCTTGAATACAGTTGCCACTTTTGATTTGTTGAGCGGAACATTGTCAGAGGGAAGTACACCTAAATCAGTATCTCTTTATCGAACGGATGAAAAGAATGTTTTCATGGGTATTATGTTGCCTACGACTGAATTAAGAAATAAGATGAAGCTTTCCATTACGACAGCCGATGGCAAGAAATATCAATATACTGTACCGAATAATAGCAATGTGGACAGATTTGTGGGTGGATGTGAATATAACTATACTATCAATGTGGAAAGCGATGATAGCAGTCTGGAAGGCGGTGACGGTGGTAATGAACCATGGCAACCGGGTGGAGATGAAAGCGGAGATGGAGATGAAGTATTGGACAATGAGGACATTCCGGAAGGCTATACGCAAGTGACAGTAGTATCATCTGATGCTAATTTGACTGAACTGTTGAATAGTAATAAAGGAAGTGAGAAGGTTGCATTGATATTTCCGGAGGGTAACTATACATCCGGAAAGATTACCGTACCTGCCGAAGTAAAAGAATTGCTGTTTATTAGTGAAACGGAAAATCAGCCTAAGCTGGAACTTACAGGTGGTGTAGCGTGGGAGGGAACAACGTTGGACAAACTGGCTTTTAATAATATGGAAATAACAGGAGATGGAGTTAAACTTGTTGAAGAGAATTGTGCCTTCGCCGATAATGGAATGTTTGAAATAAAGAAATGTTATATCCATGACATGACAGATATCCTTTCAATAGCAGCTACACCGGCTACAAAATTGGCATCTTTCACTGTGGATGATTGTCAAATTACAAAAGTCTCAAGCTTATTCTTCCGCTATGCGGCAGAAGTAATAACGATTATAAATTCTACATTATATGATATGGAGTATACGGCTAATTCCAATGCCATGTCCACAATCCGCGTTGAAAATTCTACATTGGTTGGACTTAGAACAACGCCGTTCGAGAATAGTGGACGTTTGACTTTCAACAATAATATTATAGCATGTTTTACTTCTGGTGGTGACAAACAAGATAACTTGACTTACAGCATAAAAGGAATAGATGCTTTTAGTGGAAATTATGCTGCGGCGCCTGATGATGATAGTTTATTACCTATGATTGAAGATAGTAATAAAACTTTAGAAGACAGAGGTTTTGAAGATGCATGGGTTGACAAAAACAAAACTGTGACAGAATTATTTAAAGATGCTGCTGCAGGGGACTTTACTACTACTATTACCGATGCCGGTGACCCACGTTGGAGACAGGGAGCACAATAAACATTCGTCATTTATTTAGAATATAAAAATCATGAGACTATTTCATACCTTATTATATCCCCTTTTAGGCCTACTATGCCTCTCCTGCTCGGATGACGAGCAGGAGACGGGTAGCAATCCTGCCCTTAATTCCGGAGCGATTACGTTCGGTGTAGATTTGACAGGATTTACAACCCGCATTACACAGGACGGAACGTCCTGGACAAACGGGGATAAGATTGGAACCTACGTATTGAATGCGGAAACTTCCGAACTTGTATCGGAAGCCGTCAATACGCCTTATGTCTGCACAGAGGCCGGACAATCGGTGGCTTTTACTTCGGAAACGCCGCTTACGGTGCAGGATGACGGTACTCCGGTGAAGTTCGTAGCCTATTATCCGTACAATGCGGATATACAGGACTTCAATTATCCCGTGGCAATAGCCGACCAAAGCAATGGAAGTACAGCCTGCGATTTGCTTTACGGTACTACGGCCGAACCGTATGTTTATGATAAAGAGAGTGATACCGATATCGCGTTGAAGTTTACTCACCGCCTTTCCAAAGTGGTACTGAAGTTCATGGATATGGAGAAAAGCCCTTTGACTGTAAGTGATGTAAAGATACAGGGAATGCCCGTTTCGGCTTCATTCAACGTACAGACAGGAGTATTGACTACGGACGAGGCTGCCGTTGCGGATATCGCTCCCTATGTGAATACTGCCACGGACTATCGGGAAGCTATTATTCTGCCTACTGCATTAAGTAATGCCTATAAAGTATCTTTTGTGCTGGATGGCAGAACACGTGAATGGGTATTTGCCGACCTCGACATCAGTTTGCCCAAGTTCAATCCGGGTTCTCAATATACATTTGGGATATATATTGATCCTACTGCCGATATTATTGTAGGACGGTTGGAAGATGTAGATGCCGGTAATAGCTCCGCTCCTTGGGATGATGGAAGCAAAGAAGAAGGTACGGCTGACGGATATAAGCCTGCCGGATATAATCTTTTCCCTGCCAATGAAGCGACCGATGCATTTGCCGATACCGAATTGAAGATTTCTTTCGAAGGTGTGGCACCTGAATTGGGTAAGAGCGGGTATATCCGTATTTACCGTAAGAGCGACCATAAGATGGTGGATGAGATTAATATGGGAGAACGGAGAGAACCGTTTCCCACAGATGATAAAGATACGCGTCCGCGCTATTTGAATACTTGGATGGATGCCGTTGGGGCAACTCCGACAGGCTCTTCCGCTAATTGTAGAGTGGTAAACTATTATGCGGCACGTGTAGAAGGAAAGGATTTTATTATCAAGCCTCACCAGCAACGTTTGGACTTTGATACAGAATATTATGTGGTTATTGATCGGGATGCTGTCATTCAAGAAGATTTTGCAGGTATCTATGGCCGTGCATGGAGTTTCAAGACAAAGGCTGCTCCTACATTTGCCGGAGGAGAATATAATGTGAAGATCAGTCATACTGATGTGAATGCCGACTTTTATACATTGCAGGGAGCTATTGACTTTTGTGCTACTCATGTTGATTTAGATGCACGGAAAGTGTTTCAAATGGATAACGGTATCTATCAGGAAATAATTTACTTGCGCGACCAAAGTAATATTACCATTAAAGGTAACTCGGGAGATAATATGGCGGTGAGTATTCAGTATGATAATGATAATAGCTATAACGGTGGCACCGGTAAGGGGACAAGTTTTGACCAGTTTGCACCGATCGGTACCCCGGTTACTTCCGGCGGGCGTTCGGTAATGACTATTTGTGGTAAATCGGAACATATCCGTTTTGAGAACGTTACGATAGAGAATACAAATTGTAGATACCGGGGGTTTGGTGAAGCGCTTTATATTGATAATGAGTCTGCTGCTTTTGTCAATTGCCGGTTGATTGGTTATCAGGATACCTTACTTCCAGGCGGTGGATACAATTGGTTCTACCAATGTTATATTGAAGGCGCTACGGACTTCATTTGGGGATCGGGTAAAGTCGTATTATTTGAAGATTGTGAACTGCATGCGCCTACCGGTACCCGTGCCGTGATGCAGGCTCGTGTTACGGAAGGGAATCTGGGTTATGTATTCGACCGTTGCAGATTTACAGTAGGGGCAGGTTATCAATCTACACTAATCTATCAGTATGAACCTGATAATCTTACTTTCTTGAAATGTACGTTTGCTGATATATATGCGCAGAGTTTTGTTGAAAAAAATAAACCGCTGGTTCCCAATCAACCTACTGTCACCAAAGGTTGTAAGATGTATGGTTGTACGAATGAATCGGGTGCCGAATTCTATAATCTTATTCCTGAGGCGGTGAGAGCCACTGTACTTGAACTTACCGATGAACAGTTTGAACAGTATTTCGGTAGCCGGGAAAAAATAATGAGTTGGGACAGTAATACAGACGCTTCATGGTTTCAAGAATAAAGTAACCATACGGCATACTAATTAAAAGCTTTATAACAAATATGAACAACTTACTGAAAATGACGGGCTTCGTGCCCGTCATCTTAGGGGTGCTTTGCGCTTGCCAAAGTACCTCGACAGAACAACACAACGATACATATATTGAAGACCTCTACGAAGCTCTTCCCTTTGATATGCCCGTTGTACAACGTCCGTCCTTTCCCGACTATCAAGTGGATATTCGTGACTTCGGTGCAAAAGCGGACGGTGAGACACTGAACACCGAAGCCATCAACAATGCCATTAAGGCAGTAAGCGAGAAAGGCGGGGGAAAGGTGGTTATTCCCGAAGGCCTGTGGCTCACAGGCCCTGTCGTACTGCAGAACAATGTCAACCTGCATGTCGAAAAGAACGCCCTTGTGCTTTTCAGCGGTGATGCCGATTTATATCCGTTGGTGCGTACCTCGTTCGAGGGTTTGGATATGCTTCGTTGCCAGTCGCCTATTTCGGCGATGAATGCGGAGAACATAGCCATTACAGGCCATGGAGTACTCGACGGTTCGGGCGATAGCTGGCGACCGGTGAAACGTAATAAAATGACCGACGGTCAATGGAAATCCTTGCTCAAGTCGGGTGGAGTGGTAGATGAGTCCGGTAAGGTATGGTATCCTAATGAAGGGGCTCTGAAAGCTTCTATACTGACCGGAAGCAAAGAAAAAAGAGAAATATCGGATAGTGAGTGGGAAGGCATGAAGCGTTGGTTGCGCCCTGTACTGCTTAGTATTGTCAAAAGCAAACGAGTGTTGCTGGAAGGCGTTACGTTCCGCAATTCACCGAGCTGGTGCTTACATCCGCTCTCTTGCGAAGACCTGACTTTGAACGGCGTCAAAGTATTCAATCCCTGGTATTCGCAGAATGGTGATGCGCTCGATGTGGAGTCATGTAAGAATGTAGTGGTGACAAACAGCCTGTTCGACGCAGGTGACGATGCTATCTGCATAAAGTCGGGTAAGGATGCCGACGGCCGTCGCCGCGGAGAACCTTGCGAGAATGTGCTGGTAAAGAACAACACAGTGCTGCATGGACACGGCGGGTTCGTAGTAGGCAGTGAAATGTCCGGCGGTGTCAGGAATGTATATGTGGCAGACTGTACATTCATCGGTACGGACGTGGGACTGCGCTTTAAGAGTACGCGCGGCCGTGGCGGAGTAGTGGAAAACGTCTATGTGGATAATATCAATATGATAAACATTCCGGGCGATGCCCTGATAGCCGACCTGTACTATGCCGTGAAAGATGCTCCCGGCGCTCCTGTGCCCGCAGTAACCGAGGAAACTCCTTCTTTCAAGAACATCCATATCTCCAATATTTCCTGCAAAGGCGCAGGACGTGCCATGTTCCTGAACGGACTGCCGGAAATGCCTATCGAGAACTTTTCCGTCAGAAACATGCGGATAACCGACGCGCAGAAAGGAGCTTTCATCAATAAGGTGGCCGGCGTCACTTTGGAAAATATCGAGATAGAAACCGCCGACAATACTTATCTGCAAGTGGAAAACACCACGAATATTACCATCGACGGTAAAGAGTATGATAAGATATCGGAAAAGAGATTGTTGACACAGAATTAAACTTGTCCGTATTTCTTTGATTGATTAATATTCCTACGCAGTAAGGGGATAAACCGAACTTCAGCATTCCGCGGTTGGTTTATCCCCTATTTATTTAGGCTTTCCTGTACATTCCCTGATACATTCCGTCCTTGCATACGGTACTGATAAGTTTTCTCCCTGATATTACCGGAAATACCAACGGTTGAAACTTCAAGTACCAACCGTTGGTATTCGAAGTACCTGCCTTTGGTAGCAGGTGTACCAACCGTTGGTATCTGAAGTTTCAACCGTTGGTACCAAGTGTACCATGTGCCGGTACTTTCTGTACCACGTGCCGGCACTTTCGTTGCTATATGGAGAAGCCAGGAGTCTCTTTGGATAAGACTCCCGGCTTCTTATATGGGAACCGCCGATGGCAGACGGTATGGCTGTATTGATTTATAAGCCTTACGGCCGTCCTTTTATAGCAGTTTCAGCGTTTTCTTCTGTAAATCGCAGTCTTTGGAACTTCCACCTACCATCACATCGAATGTATTGGGCATGGTACGCATCGTATTGGTGGCGCTGTCCCACCATTCCAATTGTTTGGGCGTTAACTCCAATTCGACTTTCACGGTCTTTCCTGCGGGGATATACACGCGTTTAAAGGCGCGTAAAGTCTTGACAGGCCCGTCTGCTTCGCCTTGCTTTTTGAGGTACACCTGCACTACTTCTTCGCCGTTGCGGCTGCCTGTGTTGGTCACCGGTACGGTGATTTTTACGGTTTCGCCTGTTTGGGCGGATGATTTCAGTTGTATTTTGCCGTATTTGAACGTCGTATAACTCAAACCGTAGCCGAAGGGGAAGAGCGGTTCGCCGTTAAAGAAACGATAGGTGTGTCCTGCCATATTATAATCCTCGAAGTCCGGTAACTGGGCAAGATTGCGGTAGAATGTTGCCGGCAGCCGTCCTGCGGGGTTGTAATCGCCGAACAGCACTTCGGCAACGGCTTTACCGCCCGATTGTCCCGGATACCATGCTTGCAGTATGGCCTGGCAGTATTCCGTTTCCGGTTCCATGGCAATGGGCGAGCCCGAACAGTTGACGAAAATCACTTTCTTTCCCGCGTCATGAAGCGCCTTAATCATTTCCCGCTGAACGGCAGGCAGCTCGATGTCCGTACGGTCGCCACCTCTGAAGCCGGGCAGCTTCACACCCATTTCCTCGCCTTCCAGTTGAGGGGAGATGCCGCCTGCAAAGATTACGACGTCGGCGTCTTTCACCTTTGCTACCGAACGCTGTATGTCCGCTTCTTCTTTAAAGCCCAAATCGAAGTTGAGCTGGGCATCGCTGGAGAAGTATTGGAATTTGATTTCGATATCATACGATTTTCCGGCATCCACGTGCATTCCGTAGGCGCGCGGACGGCTGCCGTGTTTGTTTGTGAAGCTGCCTATCTCTTTGCCGTCCACCAGCAGTTTGACGGAACCGTAGCAATAGAAGTCGAAGACTACTTCTCCCGTCTCCTGAGGGGTGAATACGCTTTGATACGTGGCGGAGAAGTCGGTCAGGTTTACGCCCGGAGCGAAAACAGTGGCTCCGGAAGTACAGAGACGGAACGGGGTAGTCAGTCGGGAAGTGGCTGCGGGTGCGCCTTTAAACTCTGTGTTGTTCCAGTAGCGGGCGCTGAAACCGGCGCCTTCCTTGGATTTACATTGGTTGAATACGCTGCGTATCAGTGTACGTTCCACCCATGAACATCCTTGTTCGTAGATGAGTTTGTCATCCTTGCCCATGGCCGAGCGGATACCGTCCAAAATGGTTATGGTACGTTTGGGGAGACCGTTGTAATTGCCCCACTGCATTACCGAGTCATTGGCATTAGGCCCCATTACCGCGATAGTCGTTCCGCCTCGTTCGAGAGGCAGTGCATTGTTCTTGTTCAGGAGCAGTGTCATGGATTTGCGTGCCATGTCCAGCGATAACGAGTCGTGCTTGTCGGAACAAACGACCGAGTAGGGTATCTGCGCCCATTTCACTTGGTCCGGCTCGTCCATCTCGCCTAATTCAAAACGTGCTTGCAGAAGCCGCTTTACGGAACGGTCGATATCCGCTTCATCGATGAAGCCTTTCTTTACTCCTTCCGTCAGCGAACGGTAATTGGAACCGCACTCCAGGTCTGTTCCGCTCAAGACGGCGGCGGAAGAGGCGGATGCCGCATCGGCATGGGTCTTGTGTCCTTTGTCGTTGTGGAAGTCGCTGATGGCGCTGCAATCCGATACGACGATGCCGTCGTAACCCCATTCCCGGCGGAGTATATGGTTCAGCAGCCGGTTACTGCCGCAACACGGTTCACCCTCAAAGCGGTTGTAGGCACACATCACTTCTTTTACTTTTCCTTCTTTTACCAAGGCTTCAAAAGGCGGGAGATAGGTTTCATACAGGTCGCGCGGACTGATGTTCTCCGCATTGAAACTGTGGCGGTTCCATTCGGGGCCGGAATGTACGGCAAAATGTTTGGCGCAAGCGTGTACTTTGTCATACTTCCCGTTTTCGTCCAGGCATTGCAGGCCTTTCACGACGCTGACACCCATTACGCTTGCCAGATACGGGTCTTCTCCATAGGTTTCTATGCCGCGTCCCCAGCGAGGGTCACGATAGATATTGACGGTGGGAGTCCAGATTGTCAATCCCTGATAGCGCTTGTAGCTTCCTTCCGCGGAATATGCGGCATTCTTGGCGCGGGCTTCATCGGATACGGCGACGAAAGCGGTGTGCAGGGCTTCGGGAGAGAATGAAGCCGCCATGCCGATGGGTTGCGGAAATACAGTTGCCCAACCGCTGCGGGCCACTCCGTGCAAGGCCTCGTTCCACCAGTTGTACGGCTTGATGCCCAGCCGCTCTACCGGCTTGGAATTATCCATCATCAAGGCGACTTTTTCTTCCAATGTAAGTTGCTTTACCAAATCTTCCGCACGCTCTGCCGGACTGTAACTGTTGTCCTTGTAGATAGATTGCGCAAGGCTGCCGCTCGAAACGACGAGACAGGCGAGTAAGTATGTGATTCTGTTTCTCATAAGTTATAATAGGGATATTTGTTTCTTAAAATGATATTTTGATTAAGGTGACTATTTCTTTGTGATGCGGAACCAGTCGACATCGGCCCAGCCGCCGTCATTGGCGCGAATGGCGGGACGCGTGCAGAACATGCCTACTTTGGCGCCTATCCATTTACCCTCTCTGGCTTGAAACGTCTCTCCGAGCGGTCGGAATTTCTTGCCGTCGAGGCTGTAACTGAATTGGCAGAGTACAAGCAGGTCGTTTGTCTTTTTCACTTTCTCACTGTCGGCACTGAACTTGACACGCAGATATACGGTGGGATTGTTCAGGGAAATACTGCCGTTTGCTTTTTCGGCTGTTCCTTTATCCGCTTTCCGGCAAGTGACTTGCGAAAGCATAAGGCCTTGCTCCGTATTTTCCATGATTAGTCCGGCATAGTCCATACCCATGACAACCAGCCCGGTGCGCTCTCCCTTGTATTTGGGATTGGGGCTGAATGTCAGTTTCATGGTTGCCGTAAAATTGTCCGCCGGGGTTTTCTGCAACAGCAGATTGGGTACATCCCATAGGTTTTTGTAATCTTCCGTCACGGGATGCGAGTAAAGGCGTACCATGCTCCGGTCGCCGGCATAATAGGCCCATTTGTCGTTGATGTTGGCATGCCATTGCCATTGGGGGGAGAGGGTATATCCGTCGAACTCGTCGCTTTCCTGCGGGGTACAGGTCGGATATGTTCCGCCTACATCGGGCTTGCGGTAAGTCAGCACGGGTTCGCCGCATCCGTCATTGTCTTTATCCGTGCCTATTACGGGCCATCCGTCTATCCACTTCATAGGCTGCAAATGTACCACCCGTCCGTAGGCGCCTACATCCTGAAAGTGCATGAACCAGTCCTCACCGGTAGGAGTATCCACCCATCCGCCCTGGTGAGGCCCGTTGACAGGGGTGTTGCCTTGTGCAAGCACGGTGCGGCTTTCGTAAGGGCCGTAAATGTTTTTGGAGCGAAGCACCACCTGCCAGCCGGTTGCTACTCCTCCGGCAGGGAGGAATATGTAGTAATAGCCGTCTTTCTTGTAGAGTTTCGGACCTTCGCATGTCTGGTGGGCTTCGTGGCCGTCGAAAATGATACGTGACGGGCCGATTGCTTTCGTTGCGCCGGCATTCAGTTCGCATACGGAGATTACGCTTTTCAGCCCGGCGCGGCTGCCGGCGTATGCATGCGCCAGATATACTTTGCCGCCCTGATCGGGGCCTGATAGGAGGGAAAAGCCATGACGATTTATCAGGTGTTGTGCTTGATTGGTGTTCCCGCCTTGATTTTGGCAGTATTCAAATACCTGTGGAGCCAAATCAAGCATAACACCGAGGATTCCAAGGCTTTGAAGGCCGGTATTCAGGCCCTTCTTCGGGCGCAGATGATCAGCGATTTCAATAAGTATTCCGAAAAAGGCTATGCCCCAATCTATGCACGGGATAATTTTGAAAATTGCTGGAAGCAGTATCATTCTTTGGGGGTGAATGGGGTGATGGACGATCTTCACAGAAAATTCTTGGAGTTGTCCACCGATCCCCCGGAAGAATGAGCAGACGAACCAAAAAGCCAAAGCGTGAGTTTTCCAAGCTGATCCTGTATGTGGTGGGGGCCGTAACCGTTGGGGTTACGGCCTTCACCCTTATCATGGTTTGGAAAACTGAAAACCTTGAACCGCTGGCCTATTTGATCCCCGCCATATTTGCTGAATTGGCAACCGCAACCGGGTTTTACTATTCCAAAGCCAAAGCCGAAAACCGGATCAAACTTCGGAAGTTGTATGGCCCGGAAATCTATAACGATGCAAAGGAGATTTGAAACCATGCTGAACGCTGTTTTGAACAATCTGATCAATATTGGATGGGCCATGCTGATCTTCCTGTGTGCGTACCTGTCCAATGTTGCTTTTTCCCTTTACTACAACATCAAGGTTTTGCTTCAGCCCTTCGACAGACAGAAAATGATCAATTCCGGGCTGAAGGTTGCCACCTTCGTTGTGGGCCTGACCTTGCTTTGTGTAGCAATCACCACCCTTCCGATTTATGCGGATCAGCTTGGGTGGGCAATCCCGGAAGAATACACAGAAATTTTTGCTGATTTGGTTATTGTGGGCGCTGTGCTGATGGTGTCTTGTAAGTATATCGCAGAAGCCTTCACCAAGTTCAGGGCCATTCTTCAGGTGAAAGGAGATACAGAAAATGAGTAATTCCCCCCTTGCAACCTATACCCGGATCACGAAAAACAAAACCAGCCCCCGGAACCATGCCATTGACACCATCACGATTCATTGTATCGTTGGGCAATGGACAGCAAAACAGGGGTGTGATTATTTCGCCACCACAAACCGGCAATGTTCCGCCAACTATGTTGTTGGTAAGGATGGTTCCATTGGCCTTTCCGTGGATGAAAAGGATCGTTCTTGGTGTTCCAGCAACGGCACCAATGACAACCGGGCAATCACCATTGAAGTTGCTTCCGACACCACCCACCCTTACGCCGTCACCGCCAAGGCTTATGCGGCCCTGTTGGATTTGGTAACGGATATTTGCAAGCGGAACGGGATCAAGAAGTTGGTGTGGAGTACGAACAAGAATGATCGTGTGAACCATCGGAACGGATGCAACATGACCGTTCATCGTGACTTCGCCAACAAAGCCTGTCCGGGGGAATATCTTTATTCCAGACACGGGGAGATTGCCGCAGAAGTCAATAGGAGGCTTCAGGGCGCTTCCGATGGTGGCGGGGTAGTAGTTACACCCCCGACCGCAGAAAAGCCCACAGGCGGCACCGCAGGGGCCACCGTGACCCCTTACCTTGTGCGGGTGAAGATCACCAACCTGAATATCCGTAAAGGCCCCGGCACAAACTACGGTGCAACCGGCTACATCCAGCCCGGTATTTATACCATCGTGGCCGAAAGCACCGGCAAAGGTGCGGCCAAGTGGGGCAAACTGAAAAGCGGTGCCGGGTGGATTTCCCTTGACTACGCCACCAAAACCTGACCATGAGAAAAGGCCCTTCCGGTTCAAGCTGGAAGGGCCTTTTTTGCGTGTTTCTACTATGTTACTAATAACCCCGATTTCACCGAACTTCAAAGGGCTGAAATGTTCAGTATTTGGGCGTTTCAGAGCGTTGCAGAGTAGAAATATTTATGGTATAATAAAAACAGACGAACCCCGAACCCTTGATTTTTCAGGGGTTCGGGGTTTTCTTGTTACTAATGTGTGCATAGTTCAGCGTTCAGCGGCCTAAAATGTTTACCGGTTTGAACCCTATGGAATCAGTTCCACGGTGGCCTTCAGTTCGTCCAAAGTCTTGTGATTATAGACCCGGTTTCCCGTGTCCTTGGACACATGACCCATGAGCAAATCAATACATTTCCGGTTGGCCCCGGCGCTATCCAATTTGGTTTCAAAGGTGTGGCGGCATTCGTGCGGGGTATGGTTCAGCTTCAGGGCCTTCATAATATCCGCCCAAAATATCCGGTATTGGGTTTGGTTGCAAACTTTCCCGTTGTAGCTGATCAGCCGGGGGCCACCTTCGGCAAGCCGCCGTTCAATCAATGGCCTGATCTTTGGATGGATGGGAACAATGCGGTTCTTACCGGCTTTCGTTTTGGTGCCGCCCTTCATCGTGCCTTCCTTCAAGTCTATATCTTCAGGTTTCAGGTTCAAAAATTCAGAGATACGCCACCCGGAATATAGCAAGATCAAAACAGTATCAACCCAAGGATCAGACTGATGTTCCCACACCGTTTTGATTTCATCGTTGGTGAACGGAAGGCGGCTTGTTTCTGGAATGGGATCAGAAGTCAGAAGTTCGGAAAAGCACCTGTTTATTATATCCATTTCAAGGGCGAACCGGTCAAGGTGGCCCCACAGGTTCTTGATGGCCGCTTGGGTGCTATACCCTTTCCCACAACCATCAATGGTTTCTTGCATTTGGTAGGATCGCAGTTGTTTATAAGGCTTGTTCACATACGCTGAACAATGCTTGAACGCTGAACAGAGGGAAGAACGGTTGGATTCCCCCAGTTTCGGGGCCTTCTTTTCTTTCCAGAGGTCAAAAAGCTGTTGAAGGGTGATCTTGGCCCGGTCAACATCCCAAGGATCACGGTTGTATTCAGCAAGCATGATGTTCCCGGCTTCACGGGTTTCAGCATAGCCGATAATGTCATAGATGGGGTGGCCTTTGTCATTCCAACCTATGGTTTTCTTCACAATGTATGGGCGGCGGCGTTGGCCTGATAGCTTTGCAACCGTTCCATACCCGTTTGGATTTCGCATTATATCACCTGAACTTTCAAAATTGGGTATGGCAAAGCTAAACCCCATGTGATATAATGTTCAAAGGCGTTTGAAACATTAACTTCAAAAGGGTTTGTTTCGCCTGACCGCTTCCGGTGTGCAAGACCGGGGGCGGTCATTTTTTTTTGCATTTGTTCCATATCCGTTCCGCTTAAAATCCTTGTGGGGTGTGGCTTTGAGAGAATGGAACACTTGGAACGGATATTATATTACTTCAAAGAGTAGATAAAAAATATATAAAAGAAAAAGAGTATATAGAGAACCGGCGCTTTATCTGTTCCACCTGTTCCAAAGCCTTGATTTTCCTGTGTTTTCAGGGATTGGACGGCGGAACGGATGTGGACAGATCGAGTTTGGCAAGTTCACCTTTGACCTGTTCCAGAACTTCAGGATATTCAGAATCAGGGTTCATGGAATATTGATCTTCGTATTCTTTCAGGGTGTTCAGATACCGGTTCCAATGGGTGGCCTTGGCCTTTGCGGTTTTCAGTTCATCAATCTTGGCTTTCTGATCAGAATAGGAATCTAACAAAACCCGTTCTTTCTGACTATCAGCCGCCTTGAAGAAAGAAGCTGGAAGATCAGATGTGTAAGGGATGATCCCGGCCTTGGCCGCTTGATCCACCGTCAGGGCTATTTGCATACCATATTCATAGCGGGAAAAGAATGTTTCAAGGTTCTTCGTCTTTTCAAAGATGTTCAAACAATCTTGAACAATCCGCACATGGTTTTTGGCTTCTGCTACGGTGTAGGCCCCCGGCATGGATTTAATAGCCCGTTCCGGGTTCAGATTGGAATGAACCTGAACGGTGGGTTCTGTTTTGGGTGGGGCCTTCTGTTTTGGCTTTCTTTTTCGCAGAAGCAGGAACAGGAAGAACCCCATAATGACATCCATTATGATGAACACGGGGCGGAGTTCTGACGCTTCCGTAAAAAACATGATTGTGTAGACGATAAACCCAAAACTGAAAAAGAAGATTCCAAAGCCTTTCAAAAACTTCTTCATCCAGCCACCTTCTATCTAATATCACTTTGGAAGGCTACGGCTTTTCCAAGAATCCTGATATGATTCAGTTCTTCGCCTGTGTAACGCATGGTTTTATACTTTGGATTTTCAGCGAACAACAACAGTTCGTTTTCTTCAGGATTATATTGAACACGCTTCAATGTGGCTTCATCACCAATCAGGACAGCGGCAATTTCACCATCATCCACCATTTCCTGTTTTCTGATGAACACAATATCCCCGTCATAGATTCTGGCCCCGATCATGGAATCACCCTTGGCCTTCAAGCAGAAATCAGCATGAATGTTTGTACCAGCTTCCACATACAGTTCCTTTTCTTCGTTGGCAAAGATAGGGGTTCCACAAGCAATGTTCCCAAGTAATGGGAACTTTCGCTTTTCAATTCTAAATAGGTTATCCAATTCAACTTCTTCTTTCCAGCCCATTAAATAGGCCGGTGTGGTGTGAAGAACTTTCGCCAAGTCTGCTATTTTATCACGGCGCATATTGGCAATAATCCCATTTTCCCATTTCCGAACGGTGCTTTTACCTACGCCAACAGCATTGCCCACCTGTTCAAGAGTAAGATTATTTTCTTCACGCAAAGCCTTGATTTTTTGGCCCATAGTCAAATCAGCCACATCAACACCCCTTTCACGGTTAGTAACAACAGTATAACCGCAATGTGTCTTTTTTGCAACCCCTAAAGCGAAAAAACAAAAAAAGTTTCTTTTAATCCACAAATGGGGTTGACAAGCGACAAGGGGTGTGATACTATGATGGTGTCCTAAAGGACACGGCAAAAGCAAATAAGACACCGAAAGGGGTATATGAGATATGAAGTTTTTTTACAATTTGCTGGATGGTTTTGAGGAACCGAATCGCTTTTATGATGAACAGACCATTCGCCGCTTCCGTGTTTACCCGGCAACCCCGGAAATTGAAAAGGAAGCCTATGAAAATCCCCATTCCGATTTGTGGCCGGTGCATGACATTCATAACAACAGTACCGAACCGGTTGATTGTAAAGATATTGATGAAGCGTATCGGTACATTCTGGAATCAGAAAACACTTCCGTTTATGAATATGTTCATGATCTTTAAGCCGAAACGGGCCTGATGACCCGTCCACCGGAACCGCCCCACCGGTGCTGATGATGGCAGGGCAACAGCGACAACATGAGCGCCCCCGGTTTATGGGTTCGGGTATTGGGTATCAATCCCCATGTAAAAGGTATGACCGCCCGGAAATTGCTTGTTGGGGCTTTGGCTGTTCTATTTCTGAAGAAAGGATGTGAGCGAATGAACAAGGCCCGCTTGGAATATGAAATGTCTGTTCGGGGTGTCACCCGTGCCAAGCTGTGTGAAGTCCTTGGGATTTCCCGATCCGCCTTTTACCGAAAGTGTAATGGGGGTTCGGAGTTCACCCAAGGCGAGATTCAGAAGATCGTGGATTTTCTGAACCTTGAAACCCCGGTGGGAATTTTTTTTGACGCGAAAGTGTCCTAAAGGACACCGCAAGGAGTAAGAACCATGAATGAAGTCAGTTTGAAACCGGTCATTGATGAACTTGAAACCTTGTTTTCAAAGTTCAACAAAGCCTTCTTTGAAGGAAAGCTGGAAAAGCCTGTGATCACCGTTTCCCCGGATCATACCCGTGGGGCCTATGGGTGGTGTACCGGTTGGAAGGCGTGGCAAGACGGCACCAAGGAAGGCGGCTATTACGAAATCAACCTGTGTGCTGAATACCTGAACCGCCCCTTTGAAGAAACCTGTGGAACCTTGCTTCACGAAATGGTTCACCTTCAGAACCTTCAGGACAATGTTCAAGACACTTCCCGTTCTGGTTCCTACCACAACCGGAAGTTCAAGGAAACCGCTGAAGCCCACGGGCTGACCGTGGAGAAAGGCGAAAAGTACGGATGGCACAAAACCACCCTGAACCCGCAAGCAGAAGCCTTTGTGAAATCCCTTGGCAAGTCCGGGTTCTGTCTGGTTCGGCCCCGTACCAATCCGCTGAAGGGTTCCCGGAAGGGGGGGGGATCAAGTTCCCGTAAGTATGTTTGCCCCTGTTGCGGAACCATCATCCGGGCCACCAAGGAAGTTCATGTTCTCTGTGGGGAATGTGAAGTGGCCTTTGAAGAACAGGAGTGATAACCAATGAAGTTGATTGATGCCAAGGATTGGAAGGCGGTTCACTTCGGAGATCGAACGATTTTGAGAAGTGACCGAAACCTTTACCCGGAAGCCGATTGGTGGGCCTTGGTTTCCAGCGTGGATGTGGAACCGATGAAGGAACCCGGTCATTTCAAGGTGGTAAGCCAATGATGATCACCCGCCAAGTTCGGTGTAAGAAGTGCGGGAAAATGTTCCCCCTGACCTATCCCGAAAAGCTGTCCGACATTGGCCGGGATGTTATTTCTTACTGTCCGCCGTGTTTACACACGGAAATCTTAAAAAATGAAAGGAGTACGCACAATGACCACCTTTGCAGAGCGTTTGAAGAACGCTATGGAACAGGCCAACATGAGCCAATCCGCCCTGTCTGAACAGGCCGGGGCTTCCAAGGCCGCTATCAGCCAATATCTTTCCGGGAAGAACACCCCCGGCCCTGACCGTATCAAGGCCCTTGCCGATGCCACCGGCGTTTCCTTTGATTACCTGATGGGCTATGGAGCCGCCCCGGTTGCTGAACCGCCCATCAAGAAGATCAGCGTGAAGGAAGCCGCCCGGTGCATGGGTAAATCTGATCAGTTCGTCAGAATCGGCCTTCAGCGTGGCCTTCTTCCCTTCGGGAACGCTGTTCCCGGAACCGGCGCTTGCTGGAATTACTACATCAACCCCACCAAGTTCCGTGATTATGTGGGTGCTGATCAGTTCAATTCCTTCTTCGGCCTGACTGCCTGACAGATTGGGGGGGGGGAATGTGTGAAACCGGAAAGAAACGAGGTGGGCGGCGGCTTACGGTTGCCAAAATCCTTTTATGAACGCCCCCTTACCCCGAAAGAAGCCCAATTTGCCACGGACAACATCAATATTGTTTGGTGGTATTTAGACAAGCAGGGCCTTAACAGATCGGAATGGTTTGATGTTGTGATTTTCCGCTATTTGCTGGCTGTGAAACGCTGGTTTGCCCTTCCTGATCTGCAAAAGGTGAAATTTGTCACCGTGGCCTGTCAAGCTATGCGGTCAGCCATAGGGCATGAGCGGGAAAAACGGGCCAAAGAACCCCAAACCGTTAGCCTGTATGATGTGATCCCCGGAACGGATGATCTGTGTTACATAGACACGATCCCGGCCCCCGGAACTGAAATTTTATGAAGAAGGTGATTTTTTGGAAATCAAATACAATGTTCAGGCACCACCCAAGAACCAGTTTCATGGTGGGAGCAAAAGCGAGGAAGTCAAGGCCATTGAAGATTTCCTGACCAGCGGAAACGCAAAAAATATGTGTTTCCAGTATGAAAGCGCCAAGGCCGCAAGAACCAAACTTTCCACCATTTCCAGCCACCGGCGCAAGTACAACGAGAAGAACTCGAAAGGGTATGACGCATACCGGGTGGACAACTGCATTTACATTGTTCGCCTGACCGGAAAGAAAGGATGATGAACATGAAAACCAGATTTGATGGAACCTTGTGGATCGGAGCCGGTGGACAGGCTTTCCGCCCCGCAGAAATGGGAACCGATCACCTGTTGAACACGGTGAAGATGCTGAAGACCCGCCCCGGCGTGGTGATAGCTATGGTGGTTCGTGACATTGAAGCCACCCCTGACTGTTGCCCTTTTGATCCCTTCGGTGGCGGTCATTCCGAGTTGGTGAAACAGTCCTTGTTCAACATCACTTCCCTTTCCCCGGAACAGGTGAGTGATTACGCCTTGAACAGCCCCTTGGGAATGGCTATGAAGGCCGAACTTCTTTCCCGTGGTGTGAATGTGGAAAATTACCTTTCCATGATTGAAGGGCCTGAAACCCTATGATCACGCTGTTTCAGCACCAGCAACAGGCCCTTGATGAAACCGAGGGAAAAAACCGAGTGGCCTATTACCTTGATATGGGCCTTGGGAAAACCTTTGTTGGTTCCGAAAAAATGATGAAGCTGAACAAGCGGATCAATCTGGTGGTGTGCCAATGTTCAAAAGTTCAAGACTGGATTGAACATTTTCAAGACCACTACACCCGGAATTGTGTGTTCGACCTGACCAACCCCAAAACCTTCAAATGGTTCTTTGAACAGGTTCAGCATGAAGTTCCAACCCTGATGATTGGCGTGATCAACTACGAACTGACCTTCAGGCGGAATGTGCTGAAAATCCTGACCGGCTTCACGCTGATGTTGGATGAAAGTTCCCTGATCCAGAACGAGAACGCCAAACGGTCAAAGTTCATTCTTGGACTGAAACCGGATAATGTAATCCTTCTGTCAGGCACCCCCACGGGCGGCAAGTATGAAAACCTGTGGAGCCAATGCCAACTGTTGGGTTGGAAGATTTCAAAAGAACTGTTCTGGAAGCAGTACATTCAAACGGAATGGGTTGAAACCGATGGATTTTGGCGGCAACAGATTACCGGCTATAAGAATGTTGACCGGCTGAAGATGAAGCTGGCCGAACATGGGGCCGTTTTCATGACTACCGAACAGGCCGGGATCAGCCTTCCAAAACGGAACTGGATCAAGGTCAAAACCCGCCCTTCACCCCTTTATTGGAAGTTCTGGAATGATCGCTATATTGCGATTGACAGCGCCAACCTTGGTGAATTTGAACTGGATGCGGATTTCTACGGTTCCAATGCCCATTGTGAACGGGAATTGATCGGTGATACCAGTTTGACCCGCCGCCTTTACGCCCGTCAGCTTTGCGGCCTATATAACCCGGCCCGTTATGAAGCCTTCCGGGATTTGGTGAACAGCACGGAAGATCGCTTGATTGTGTTCTATAACTTCACGGAAGAAATGGAACGCCTGAAGGGGATTGCCAAGGGCCTGAACCGGCCTGTGTCTGTTCTTTCCGGTGAAGAAAAGAACTTGGATGCTTACCGCTACCAGCACAATAGCATTACCTTCATTCAGTATCAAGCCGGTGCAATGGGTGGCAATTTCCAGCTTGCCAACAAAATCATTTACTTCAGCCTTCCCCAAGGTTCGGAATTGTGGGAGCAATCCCAAAAGCGTATTCACCGCCTTGGGCAAGAACGGCCCTGTTTCTATTACCTGATGATCTGTCCGGGAACGGTTGAAGAAGATATTCTTTCCACTTTGGAAATGAGAAAGGACTATACCGATGAACTATTCAGAAAGTATGAGCAAGCGGCAACAGCGCCGCAAAGCCCTTAACCAGCGGTTCAGGCGGATGTTCCTTGTGGCCCTTCTGATGGGCCTTGCAATGGGGTTTATATTTGGGCGCTGTTCTGCTGTCAACAGCAAGGCCCCGGATGCCCCCATTGAACCGGATCAGCTTACCGCCGTGACCCCGGATGTGACCTTGGAGCCGGTGGAAACTCCGCTGATGGAAGAACCCGCCGAACCTGAACCGGTGCTGTTGGGCAGTTTCAGAATTACCGCCTATTGTTCCTGTGAAAAGTGTTGCGGCGAATGGGCCAAGAACCGGCCCAACGGCATTGTGTATGGTGCCGCTGGTGTGGAACTGAAAGCCGGTGTTTCCTGTGCTTCCCCGCTTCCCTTGGGAACCGTGGTGGAAGTGGAAGGCTTGGGTGAATACATCGTTCAGGATCGCCCCGCCCAATGGGTGATTGACAAATACGGTGAAAACCAGATCGACATTTATTTTGACAACCATGAAGCCGCTTCCGCCTTCGGCCTGAAGCAGTTGAATGTTTATCTGAAAGGAGAACCCGAAAAATGATCAAATGTGAAAATGCTTGCCCCCGTGGAAAATTTGATGGGTGTTGCCACAAATGCCCGGATTTCCACACTTGTCCTGATTCCTGTCAGGAAAACCCGAACGCCTGTGGTTCGGCCAACTTCGATGAAGAAACGGCCCTTCAGGAGTTCAAGAACACCCAGCTTGCCACCCTGAACGCCATTGCTTCCCTGACCGCCCACAAGAAGGCTATTGAGGATCAGGAAAAGGAAATGAAGGCTAAGTTGTATGAAGCAATGGTGAAGTTCGGCGTGGATAAGTTTGAATCCGATGTTCTGAACCTTACCCTTGTGAAGCCCACCAATGCCACCAGCATTGATTCCACCAAGCTGAAGAAGAAATACCCGGACATTGCTTCCGAGTGTTCCAAGACCACCGCCAAGGCCGGTTATGTGAAGATCACCCTGAAAGGCGGTGGGCAGTAATGGAAGGTTTGACCCCGAAAGAAGCTGACGCTTGGGCAAGTGAAATGACCCGCATTGTTGGTGGCACCATTCATGAACTGATTGCGGCGGCTGATAAACACAATATCGACCGTGATTCCGCTGTTCAGTATTATTCCGATCTGTTTTCGGCTATGGCAAGTGTGGCAACCTTTGAACATTATGAAATGGACGGTGGGGCCGATGGCAAGGGATGAAGTGTGGGATGCCCTGAAAAATCATGCCAAACAGGTTCATTCAGAACGGGTTGCAAAGAACCCCGACCGGATCGCCTATGCCATTCAGCAGTTTGAAGCCCACGGCATTGAATACCAACTGAAGAATGAGCAAACCGGACATTTCCATTGTTGGCGGAAGTCTGATGATAAACTGTTCCAATTCTACGCTGGAACGGGTAAAATTCAGGGCTTCACCCAAGTCAGAGGTATTCACAGCCTGATTCAGATGTTGGAGGGGTGAGCCGATGGCCGGTGAAAAAAACTTTGAAAATCGCCTGAAGAAATGGCTGGAAGCTGAAGGGATATATCCCTTGGGTGAACCTGTTGACCGCATGAGCGCCCCGCCCTGTGGCTTCTATGAAAAGCGTTGGGGTGGAAGCCGGTATGTGAAAAGCGGCCTTCCCGATATGCGGATCACCGTGAAGGGCATTGCCCTTGAAGTGGAGCTGAAGGCCACCGATGGAACCCCATCTGTGCTTCAGAAGCGTAATTTGGCCCAAATCAACGGTTCACAGGGGTTCGGGTTCATCCTTTACCCGGAAGGCTTTGAAGCCTTCAAGACTATTGTGAAAGGGGTGAAACAATGCGAGTTTCCCACAGCCGGGTTGAAGTCTTTGATAGATGCCCATACAAATACCGCTTGCGATATGTGGAAGGGATAGACACGATCCCGAACACGGACGCAGACAACGCCCTGATCCTTGGCACCGCCCTTCACACCGGCATTGAAGAAGGGGTTGAACAAGCCCTTGACTTCTACAAGAACAGCTTCCCGGTTCTGACGGATGATCACATTCATGAAATGATGAAGTTGGAAGCCATGATCCCCAAGGCAAAGGCCATGTTGCCACCGGGCGGAACCTTTGAATTGCCTATTGGGAACGCTGATTTCATCGGCTTCATGGATTATCTGGTTCCCGTGGGAAAGGGCCTGAAGCTGGATGGGCTGATCACCGGTGAAGATTTGGATGAATTTGAAGCGTTTGATCTGTACGATTTCAAGTATTCCAACAACGCCAAGAACTACGCCGTTTCCGGTCAGCTTCACGAATACAAGTATTGGTATGAACTGACCCATCCCGGCCACCGGATCAGAAATATGTATTTCCTGATTGTTCCCAAGCCCAAGATCAGGCAGAAAAGCACCGAAACCCTTTCCCAATTCCGTGACCGCTTGCAGGCGGCCTTGAAAGATGCTGAACCAACGCTGATGCCGGTTCAGTACAACCCCATGAAGATTGTGGACTTCCTGACCGATGTGAAGCACATGGTTGAAGCCACAGACTTTCCCAAGAACCCAAACCATTTTTGTGGATGGTGTGAGTATGAAGAATATTGTCAGAAAGGATGGGATTATATGTTACTTCCCAAGAATGAACGCCGTGATCTGAACGCCACCAAGAAGAAGGTTGTGTGGCTTTACGGCGCACCCTTCAGCGGCAAAACCTTCTTTGCCAATCAGTTCCCCGATCCCCTGATGTTGAACACGGATGGCAACATCAAGTTTGTGGATGCCCCCTATATCGCCATTCGTGACACCGTTACGGTGGAAGGCCGTATCACCAAGCGCAAGTTGGCCTATGAAGTGTTCATGGATGCCGTGGCCGAACTGGAAAAGAAACAGAACGATTTCCGAACCATCGTGGTTGACCTTCTGGAAGATGTTTATGAATCGTGCCGGGTTTACATCTGTGACCGTCAGGGCTGGAAGCATGAATCTGATGATTCCTTCCGTGCGTGGGATATGGTCAGAAGCGAGTTCCTGAACACCCTGAAGCGGCTGGTAAATCTGGACTATGAAAACATCATCCTGATCAGCCATGAGGACAGAAGCCGTGACCTGACCCGTAAGGGGGGCGATAAGATCAGTTCCATCAAGCCGAACCTTCAGGATAAGGTGGCAAACAAGGTGGCCGGTATGGTTGATCTGGTGGCCCGTATCGTGGCGGACGATGATGAACGGGTGCTGTCTTTCAAGACTTCTGAAGTGATCTTTGGCGGTGGCCGTTTGACTGTCCGTGATAAGGAAATCCCGCTGACCTATGACGCTTTCTGTGAAGTCTACGAGGAAGCCAACCAGAAGGCCGCAGGAGCCGTGAAGCGTGGCGGCAATACCCCGGCTACCCCCGCACCTGAAACCACCGACACGCCCACCACAGCGCCCAGCAGAAGGGGCAGAAAGGCCAAGACTGAAACCCCGCCCCCGGCTGATAACTATGATCCGGCTGAAGATGCGGCAAAGGCGGCTTGTGGTGATCCTGATGGAACTTGGACACCGGGCGGCGGTGAAAAGGATGATTCTGTTCCTGTTGCTGAACCGGCCACCGGTGACACCCCGCCTTGGAACGATCTTCCCAAATGCCCGGACGGTGAACGCATTTTCAGACAGCACGATCAGAACCCGGAAATCCCCCTTTGTCCGTCCATTGACGCTGGCCACCGTTGCCACAAGGAAGGCGGCCCCGATGGTTGCCCCCTGTGGGATCGCCCCAAGGCACAGGCAGAGGAACCCGCACCCAAGACGGATGCTAACCCGCCCCGCCGTACCCGGAAGAAGCGTGAAGAATAATGGCTGATGTGCTGATGATTGCCGGGAAGCCTGAAACCATCTTCAAGGCCCGTGATTTTGAATATCTGGTTGAAAAACACATGGGCTATGAAGCGGCCAAGTATTTCCGGGAATACGCTGAAAAGGCTGATGAAGAAGTCAGATCGGCCAAGGCCGGTGAGAACACAGACCTTGCTTCCTATGAAGCTGACCTTGAAAGCAATCACAGAGCCTTTCAGGACATTCAGACGGAAGCCGCAGTTATCACGGGTGTTCTTCAAGAAAAACGGATAAACCGTGAGAAGATCGCCCATGCAGTCAGGGAAATTGGAAAAATTCTTTCCAACCAAATATAAAAAACAACATTTTTGGAGGTAAAAAACTATGGCTATTGATTTTGACAAGATTGATCGTTCTGTTGATCTGAAGGGCCTTCAGGCTGATGTGGAGGATGCCAAGAAGAACGGCGGCGGTGATTTCCCCACCATCCCCGCTGGCAAGTATGAAGTGAAGCTGGAAAGCATGGAAATCAAAGGCACCAAGGCCGATCCCAACCGCCCCATGCTGGCCGTGTCCTTCAAAATCCTGTCCGGTGAGTTCAAGAACCAGCGCCTTTTCATGAACCGTGTCCTTTACGGCACCAAGAATGACAAGAACATGATCGCTTCCGCTATGGGCTTCCTTGAAAAGCTGGATTCCGGTGTTCCTGTCAGCTTCACCAGCTACAAGCAGTTTTCCCAGCTTGTTCTTGATGTGGCGGAAGCCATTGATGGAAACTTGGAATATGCGGTGGACTACGATGATTCCCGCTTCAATTCCATCACCGTTGAAGAAGTTTTCGAGGTTGAAAACTGACCCAAAATTTTTTACAATGGAAGTGTCTTTTAGGACACGAACCATTTTTGAAAGTTCACTTTCAAGCCGGGGCGAAAGCCCCGGAATGGCCCCAAGTGAAAGCCTTCCCGTGGCGGGGCTGATAAGGCGGAAACGCTGACCGATTTCACAAAAGCTGAAAGGATGTGAGTTAATGATCTTCTATGATTTTGAGGTTTTCCGGTATGACTGGCTGGTTGTCCTGATCGACCTGAACGCCCGAAAAGAAACCGTAATTATCAACGATCCCGACAAGCTGAAACGCTTCTATGAGGAACACAAGGGTGTGATTTGGGCCGGTTACAATTCCCGGAACTATGATCAGTACATCCTGAAGGCCATTCTGTGTGGGTTTGATCCAAAGCCTGTGAATGATTGGATCATTGCAGAGGATAAACCCGGTTACAGATATTCAAGCCTGTTCAGAGAATACCCGCTGATCAATTATGATGTGATGCCGAACCCGCCAATCAGCCTGAAGGCGCTGGAAGCGTTCATGGGGCATTCCATAAAAGAAACTTCTGTTCCCTTCGACATTGACCGGCCTTTGACTGAAGCAGAGTTGGCCGAAACGGTCAAATATTGCCGCCATGATGTGGAACAGACAGTAGAGGTGTGGCTACGGCGGAAGGAAGATGAATTTGATGCCCAAATGTCACTTGTGAAGGCGTTCCACCTTCCCATTTCTGACATTGGCCGTACCAAAGCACAGCTTTCCGCCAAAATCCTTGGGGCCGTTCAAAGGGAACACAATGATGAATTTGAAATTGAGTTCCCGCCCAGCTTGCGGATCGAAAAATACACGGAAGTTTTGAATTGGTACAAGAACCCCTTGAACCGTGATTATTCCAAAACCCTTGAACTGGATGTGGCCGGGGTTCCCCATGTGTTCGCTTGGGGTGGCCTTCACGGGGCCATTCCCAAATATCACGGGGAAGGTTGGTTTGTCAATGTGGATGTGGCTTCCTATTACCCGTCTTTGATGCTGGTTTATAAGTGGCTTTCCCGCAATGTTCACGATCCTTCCAAGTATGCGGAAATCTACCACACCCGCCTGAAGCTGAAGGCGGAAAAGAACCCCATGCAACAGCCTTACAAGATTGTTCTGAACAGCACCTATGGCGCTATGAAGGATAAGCACAATGCCATGTATGATCCCCGGCAAGCCAACAATGTTTGTGTGGGCGGTCAGCTTCTTCTTCTGGATTTGATTGAACGGCTGGAAGATCATTGTGAAATCATCCAGAGCAACACGGATGGTATTTTAGTCAAACTTCGCCGGTATGAAGATTTTGAAATGCTGGACGATCTGTGTTGGGAGTGGGAGCAAAGAACCGGGATGCGCCTTGAATTTGATGAATTTCAAAAGGTGTATCAGAAGGATGTGAACAATTACATCATTGTTCCTTCCGGGCCGCTTCGTGACGAAAAAGGGAAACCCCGCTGGAAGTGCAAGGGTGCCTATGTCAAAAAGCTGTCTGATCTGGATTATGACCTTCCCATTGTCAACCGGGCCATTGTGAACTATTTCCTTCAGGGGATCAGCCCGGAAACAACCATCATGGAATGTTCCAATCTTCGAGATTTTCAGAAGGTTGTGAAGGTGTCCAGCAAGTACAAATATGCCCTTTATTCCCCGGTGATTACGGAAGCCAAGATCAGGGATGAAAAAGGCCGTTCTAAGAAAATCACCCGCTTCAGCGGCGGTGAGGTTCAGACGGATAAAACCTTCCGGGTGTTCGCTTCCAAGGATCAGAGCAAGGGCGGAATCTTCAAGGTTTCCGGGAAAATCGTCAAGGGCCGGGAAAAGAACCCTGAAAAATTCGGCAACACCCCGGATCATTGTTTCTTCATCAATGATGATGTGACCAACCTTCCTATCCCGGATGAACTGGACAAGCAATATTACATTGATGTTGCTTGGGATCGGTTGAAAGATTTCGGGGTGGAGCGATGAACAATAAAACCTTTCGGGGGGCATGCC